>MDTG01151809.1_pt1 | contig 11851 bp, 11 predicted proteins | sample 811421 | NCBI WGS metagenome assembly MDTG01 (sample SAMN05326645, study PRJNA326480) | marine metagenome | isolation source: seawater | place: Pacific Ocean: South East | collected 2011 | reverse complement strand
TAAAAAAGTAAATAATGACTTGCTGACACCTAAAATCAATGACCTTCTTCTCAGTTGCTGATATTTATTAAATTCACTACTCATCATAACCCTTAAATCTTAAGGTAATTTTTTCAATTATAATAAAAATCATTGGGAAAAGTATTGCGGTAAGAATAAAACTTATAAAATTCTTTTTTAGATCGTAATCAAAATCCTCTACTAAAGAGTTTATTAAATAATTGCAAACAACATAAAAGAATAATAACAACACAAATCTAATCCATGTTTCTTTGAAATCAAATGATAATAAATTACCTGATTGTTTCCTCTGAAAGTGGTAAATAAATAAGAAAAACAAAGCTGAAACCCCAATAACTCCGTCTTGAAGAAAATCATAGAATAAGCCAAATATTAAAAGCCAAATAGGCCTAAATTTTTCTATATCATGACAAATCCAACAATAAACCACAGAAAAAGCTAAAAAGGGTTTGATTAATTTATTTTCAAAAAAATAAACTGGTGAAAACTCGAAATAGATAAAAAATAAAATGAAAACAAACGGAAAAATCTTGAGAAAAAAATTATTAATCATTTTTTACTTTTTTTACCAATCAAGTTGCCTTTCAAAATCATAAACTAAAACATTAACATAAATTGAATCAGAAACTTTTGCAAATGGTTCAATATAAACTTCATTTAAATTTTTTTTAACTTTTCCAATCCTAATACCTTCTTTGAAGTATCCAGCTGCATTAGTTGTAACTATTGTTTCATCATGCTTTAAATTAAAAAAATCTTCTATATGTTTCAATGATAATTTTTCATTACCCCCTTGAACAAAAAAAGATTTTTTTGAATCAATAGAAAAAACTGGAATTACAGAATCTTGATCATAAATAGTCATGACTTTTGAGGATAATTCCCCCAATTCTGAAACTCTACCTATCATTCCATTTTCATTAAAAACAATATCATTTAGTTTCAAACCATTAAGTTTTCCTAGATCTATAAAAAAAATAAATTTATTGCTTTTATACGGATCTATCAAAATCCTTCCTGTAATTTTTTGTGAATAACCTTTTTCATCAATTTTTAGGAGCTTTTTTAGTCTATAATTTTCCAATAAATAAAATTTTTTTTTATCAACTTCTTTCTTTAATTTTTCATTTTCTTTCTTAAGAAAAATGTTTAATTCTTTTGATTCCTGAAGGTCCTCAAAATAATGAAATGTATCACTTATAAATTCAAAAGGTTTGCTGACTAATATTAAGCCAGGCTCACTGAAGGAGATAACATAATATTTTATATTAATAACAAAATTATTTTTTGAAAAAGAGCTAATTAAGAAAATAATTGACAATGTAATTGAAAAAAACATTTCAATAGCATAAGGGGTTAAAAAACCTGACTGAAATCCCCTAGAAAAGGATGTTTTATATGCCATATTTAGAAGCTACTACTTAAAACTGATCTCAATGACTTTAAATTTTCTGCACATTTTCCTGTTCCTTGAACAACACAACTAAGAGGATCATCAGCAATTGTAACTGGTAATCCTGTGGAGTCTCTGATAACTTGATCTAATTCACCAAGTAACGAACCTCCCCCAGTTAAAACAATTCCTTTATCAACTATATCTGCTGCTAGCTCTGGGTCAGAGTTTTCAAGTGTATTCTTTACTGCTTCAATAATTGCTTGGACTGGCTCTTGAAGTGCGTCAGCAATTTGTCGTTGATTAATCACAACTTCTTTAGGAACACCTTTTAATAAATCCCTTCCCTTTATATGTAATACCTTACCATCACCTGAGGATGGAGCTGCAGCGACACCAATAGCTTTTTTAATTCTCTCTGCGCTACTTTCTCCCACAAGTAAATTATGAGATCTTCTTATATAATTTATAATTGCGATGTCCATTGCATCACCACCCACTCTGACAGAATGAGCATGAACAATCCCTCCTAATGCTAGGAGAGCTACCTCTGTTGTACCCCCACCTATGTCAACAACCATTGAGCCAGATGGTTCCGTTACTGGCAAACCCGCACCAAGTGCAGCAGCCATTGGCTCATCAACTAAAAATACCTTTCTAGCACCTGCAGCTGCCGCAGACCCCTCGATCGCTCTTCTTTCGACTGAAGTTGCACCTGAGGGGACACAAACAACAATAACAGGGCTAAAAAAACTATTATTATTATGAGCTTTTCTTATAAAGTGTTTAATCATTTCCTCAGCAACATCAAAGTCTGCAATTACTCCATCTCTCATAGGCCTTATCGCAGCAATATTTCCAGGAGTTCTACCTAACATTGTTTTTGCTTCATGTCCGACTGCTAAAACTTTAGGTTTAGAATCTTTTTTTTCATTCGAAAGAGCTACAACTGATGGTTCATTGAGAACTATACCTTTACCTTTTACATAAATTAAGGTGTTTGCCGTGCCTAAGTCTATTGCAATATCTTGAGAAAAAAATGAAAAAAAGTTTCGCATAAAATACTTTGTTAAGCTATTACATTTAAAAAAAAAATCAAATAATTTATATTACATGTTTATCAATATCATTATTAGCAGCATTCAAGCTTTCTATTGATTCACTTGCTTTTTCTTTTTTTATCATTAGTTTATTTAATGCATTTATGTAAGCTTTTCCCGATGCAACTATTGTATCAATATCACTACCAACTCCTAAAACACTAATTCCACTTTCTTCCAGCCTAACACTGACTTCCGCTTGAGCGTCAGTTCCTCTAGTAATTGCTTTGACTTGGTAAAGAACTAAATTTGCACTACTTTTTGTTGTTTTTTTTATAGCCTTAAAGACGGCATCTATAGGCCCAGTACCATCAGAATCTACTTTTAATATTTTTTTATCTACTTTAATTTCTAAACTTGCAGTAGCTTTTTTATTCAATCCACACTTAATAGATATATCTATTAACTCAATGAAATCTCTGTTTGAAAAAATTTGCTCTTCATCTGCAATTGCAAGTAAATCTTCGTCAAAAATCTGTTTCTTTTTATCTGCAAGTGATTTAAATTTTTCAAATAATTTTTTAATTTTTTCTTCAGAAAATGAAAAACCAAGATCTTTTAATTTTACTTTAAATGCATGTCTTCCTGAGTGTTTTCCTAAAACAAGCTCAGATGATGACAAACCAACTGACTCTGGTGTCATGATTTCGTATGTATTACTGTGTTTAAGCATACCATCTTGATGAATACCCGATTCATGAGCAAATGCATTTTTACCTACAATAGCTTTATTTGGCTGAACACTAAAACCAGTTATTGTTGAAACTAAGTGTGAGATATTGGTGATTTTTTTTGTATCTACACCTGAACGAAAAGGTAAAAGATCACCTCTTGTTTTTAAACACATTACAATTTCTTCAAGTGCTGCATTTCCAGCTCTCTCACCTATTCCGTTTATAGTACATTCTACCTGACGTGCACCTTCAATTACTGCGTTTAAAGAATTTGAGACTGCCAAGCCTAAATCATTATGGCAATGAACAGAAATTATAGCTTTATCAATATTGGTGACATTCGACTTAATATTTTTAATGAGTTTACCAAATTCACTTGGTATAGCATAACCTACTGTATCAGGGATATTTATGGTTGTAGCCCCTGATTGGATAGCAGTATCAATAGTTTTATACAAAAAATTATGATCGGTTCTAGAGGCATCTTCTGGAGACCATTCGATATCATCCGTATATCTTTTTGCTCTTTCAATACTTTTTTTTATCGCATCTATTACTTCATCTTTATTCATCCTTAATTTATATTTCATATGGAGATCACTAGTTGAAATAAAGGTATGTATTCTTTTTTTTGGAGCTTTTTTTAATGCCTCACCTGCACAATCAATATCACCAAAATTTGCTCTTGCCAAACCACATACTGTTGAAAATTTTGAAATTTGTGAAACTTTACTAACTGACTGAAAATCTCCTTTGGATGCAAAAGGGAAACCAGCCTCAATTATGTCAACCTTCATGTCATTAAGGTGCTTTGCTATTAGCACTTTATCTTCAACTGACATTGATGCACCGGCTGATTGTTCACCATCGCGTAATGTAGTATCAAAAATCAAAATTTTTTTCATAATTCAATAATATTAATTTTTCTTTTTATTTACCAGTTTATTTGATGTAATCCAAGGCATCATTGATCTTAATTTTTCACCAACGGCTTCAATCTGTTTTTCATTCTGAATTCTTTTTTCTGCTTTGAAATTAAGTTGTCCGGATTTACACTCTAAAATCCAATCTCTAACAAACTTACCGGTTTGAATTTCATTCAATATTTTTTTCATCTCACTCTTTACTTTATGATTGATTACTCTTGGACCTCTTGTCAAATCTCCATACTCTGCAGTGTTTGAAATAGAATACCGCATATTAGCTATTCCACCCTCATAGATAAGATCAACAATTAATTTTACTTCATGCAAACATTCAAAATAAGCCATTTCTGGGGAATATCCAGCTTCGACTAGGGTTTCAAATCCAGTTTGGATAAGTGCTGTAAGACCTCCACATAGCACAGCTTGTTCACCGAAAAGATCTGTTTCACATTCTTCCTTAAAAGTTGTTTGAATTATTCCAGATCTCCCCCCACCAATGGCAGAAGCATATGAAAGCCCAATATCCAAGGCATTTCCTGATGAGTCTTGATGTATTGCCAAAAGACAAGGGACTCCGCCACCAGCTAAGTATTGGGCCCTAACTGTATGACCAGGACCTTTGGGGGCAATCATAAAGACATCCAAATCTTTTCTTGGTTTAATAAGTTGGAAATGAATGGAAAGTCCATGAGCAAATAATAAACATGCACCATTTTTTAGATTATCAAATAAAAATTCATTGTATAAATCAGCTTGAAGTTCGTCTGGAACAAGTATCATACAAATATCAGAGTCTTTAACTGCATCTTTAACCTCAAGAACTTTAAAGCCATCATTCTGAGCTTTTTTTGTTGAATTAGAATCTTTCCTCAGGCCAATAACTATATCTTTAACTCCACTATCTTTTAAATTTAAGGCGTGAGCATGTCCCTGACTACCATAACCTATCACACATATTTTTTTCTTCTTAACTAAATTTAAATCTGAGTCACTGTCATAAAAAACCTTCATATGTTTCCCTTTCTTATTTCTTTATATAGTCAAAACCTAATGCCATTGAAACTAAACCTGATCTTGTCTGTTCAATGACCTTATATGGTTTCAGTAAATTTAGAAGCTTAGTTATCTCAATAGGTGTGCCAGCGAATTGAATTATTAACTCTACTTCATTATCAACTAAAATTTCTACACGAAACTTTTCTAATCTTCGCTTTATATCTATATTCGATTTTTTCCTCACATTCAATTTAATTAAAATCAACTCTTTACCCAAAAAATTATTAGACTCACTGATTTCTTCTAAATCGTGTACAGGTATAAGTTTTTTTAATTGAGCTTTTATTTGATCAACAATTAGTTTGGTTCCAGATGTTACAATTGTTATTCTTGATAAAAATTTATGAGAATCTACTTCCGAGACAGAAAGGCTTTCAATATTGTAACCTCTTCCAGAAAATAAACCAACAACTCGTGCTAAAACCCCAGGCTCATTATCAACCAAAATTGATAATATATGTTTGGTATTTTTTTCATTCATTCCCAATTATACCAGAACCATGCCCTCTTCTGAAATTTCTCCATCCATTTTATCATCTGGGCCCAGGAGCATTTGATTGTGTGATGAACCTGACGGAATCATTGGAAAACAGTTTTCTGATGGATCAACAACGACATCGCATATGACAGGACCTTTTATTTTTATCATTTCTTTGATGAGACCATCCAAATCCCCAGGTTTTGTTATCTGCAATCCAACTGCTCCAAAGGATTCTGCAAGTTTTACAAAGTCAGGCAACGAGTCCATATATGATTCCGACAACCTATTCCCATGAAGTAATTCCTGCCATTGTCTTACCATACCCATGTAATGATTGTTTAATATAAATACCTTTACGGGCAATCTATATTGTTTTATTGTCGACATTTCTTGGATATTCATAAGAATTGATGCTTCACCAGCAACATCAATTACCAAACTATTGGGATGAGCTATTTGAACCCCCATTGCGGCTGGAAGGCCATACCCCATCGTTCCTAGACCGCCGGATGTCATCCAATGCTTAGGTTTATTAAAAGTCAAAAATTGCGCTGCCCACATCTGATGTTGACCAACCTCTGTAGTGAAAAATGGTTCAAATTCTTTTGTGAGTTGATCTAATTTCTGTATTGCAAACTGTGGCTTAATAATCTCATTAGAATTTTTAAATTTTAAACAGTTTTTTCCTCTCCATTTATTGATTTGATCCCACCATTTTTTTATTTTATTTTTTTGAAAAACAATTTTATTTTTTTGAATTCTCTCATTAATTAATTTTAAAATAACCCCTAAATCTCCCTGAACGGTCAAATCAACATTTACACTTTTGTTGAAAGAAGAAGAATCAATATCTAAGTGTATTTTTTTTGATCTTGGAGAAAAACCAGAAACTTTTCCTGTAATTCGATCATCAAACCTTGCTCCAACACAAATTAAAAGATCCGATTGGTGCATTGACATATTCGCTTCATAAGTACCGTGCATGCCTAACATACCAATAAATTGTTTATCAGATGTAGGGAAAGCTCCAAGACCCATTAACGTTTGTGTGCAGGGAAAACCTGTTTTTTTTATTATATCATAGAGATGATTAGAGGCAGAAAGCCCAGAATTAACCGTTCCACCACCCACATAAAAAATTGGCTTTACTGATTTTTTGAGCATTTCGACAATTCTGTCAATATCATCAGATTTAGGCTTTAGATTAGGTTTATAATATGAAATTCTTTTTGTTAATCTTTTTCCTCTATAGACACTGTTGAAAGTCTGTATATCTTTTGGTATGTCAACCAAAACTGGTCCTGGTCTTCCATTTTTGGCTATATAGAATGCTGAGTGAATTGCTCCAGCAAGTTTTTCAACATTTTTAACTAAATAATTATGTTTTGTGCATGGTCGGGTAATTCCAACAATATCAGCCTCTTGAAATGCATCATTTCCAATCATATGAGTAGGAACTTGTCCGGAAATACATACCACAGGAACTGAATCCATCATTGCATCAGCCAAACCAGTAACTGTGTTGGTTGCTCCAGGACCAGATGTGACAAGAACTACTCCCACTTTACCCGTTGATCGAGCATAACCTTCAGCAGCGTGGACAGCACCCTGTTCGTGTCTTACTAAGATATGTCTAATTTTGTTTTGTTTGAATAGCTCATCATAAATTGGCAATACTGCACCACCAGGATAACCAAAAATTACTTTTACATTCTCTTGAATTAAAGTTTCTATTACTATTCTTGCACCACTAATTTTTTTCATAATTATTAAAGTAAACTAAAAAAATTTATTACTCAACTAACCAAAAATTTTTAAAAAATTAAATATTACTTAATATATAGTTCTTAGCATCAGCAAAATCTAAATGTTTTGCAATAATTGCCTTATTATTAAACCAAGTAATTTGTCTTTTTGCATACCTTCTGGTTTCTTGCATAAAAATCTTCATAGATTCATCGAGAGAAATCAACCCTCTAATATGCTGCTCCAGTGATCTAAAACCGATAGATTTATGAAGAGGGTGATTGATTTTTGATTTTATGTTAAGAAAACTACTTATCTCCTCTAAAACACCTGATTTTATCATTTTTTTACATCTTTTATTGATATTTTCATAAAGAATATTTCTCTCAATCTTGAGTGCTACATAAATTAATTTTTTGATTCTTTGATTTTTTTTAGTCTTATGCCACTCAGTCATTGATTTTCCTGTAGAAAAAGCTACTGCAGTTGCTCTTATTATCCTTTGTTTGTCGTTTGAAGAGATTTTTTCTGCATATTTTGGATCTTCTTTTTTTAATTTTTCATACAAATATTCATTGCCAAATTTTAGTTGAATTTTTTTAACATTAATTTCTACATCTTTTGGTATTTTTGGAATTGGAGATAAATCGTTAATTAATGAGTCGATATATAAACCAGTTCCTCCAACAACAATTGGAATCTTCTGATTAATCTTAAAAAGTTTCTCTACTTCTCTTTTCCACAAACCTACACTACAAATATTTGGGTATTCCACAAAACTGAAGAGTTTACTTTCGCTTTCTAATATCTCGGCTGAATCAGGTTTGTTAGTGAGGATATCAAGTTTATCATAAACCTGCATACTGTCAGCATTGATGATATAACTTGGTAATTCTTTTTGAATAGATTTTGCTAATTTTGTTTTGTTGGATGATGTTGGTCCACCTATGAAAATTGCAATGGGTATCAAATTATCACTTTAATTTTAGAATTAAAAATCTTGAAAAATCATTTTCAAAAACTTGTAACAAAACTGATTCTGTGCCTTTTTTCAATGCATCTTCAAAAATCTTTTTTGCTTCTTCTGGTTTTTTTACATTCTTTTGCGAGATTTGGGATATAACCGCACCTACATTCAGACCAGCCTTTGAAGCGAAAGAATCTCTTTTAACAGCTGTTATGACAACACCTGTAACATTTTTTGATATACTGTATTGTTGTCTTGTTTCGTTATTTAAACCTGCGAAACGAAGACCTATCTCATCGAGCTCTATTTCATTTGTCTGAACTTCGTCACTTTCTTTTTTTTCATCTTTTGCTGTTTCATTAAATTTTTCAAGTTCACCAAGTTTTACAGTAAAACTCTTGACTTTTTTATCTCTCCAAACTTTTACAGAAGCTTTGCTTTCAACTATTGAATCTGCAACAGTTCTTTGCAAAGATTTTACATCTTTGATTTTTTTTCCATTAAATTCTAAAATAACATCTCCTGCTCTTAAACCGCCCTTTTCTGCAGGTTCACCAGGATTGACCATCGAAATCAAAACGCCTTCTTCGTTTTTAAGACCCAAGCTGTTGGCAATGTCAGGTGTTATTTCCTGTATTCTGACTCCAAGCCAACCTCTCTGAGTTTTACCAAATTTCTTTAATTGTTCGATAATAGGTCTGGCAAGGTTTGAAGGAATAGAAAAGCCAATTCCAACACTGCCTCCAGTTGGTGAGAAAATTGCTGTATTGATTCCCAATACTTCACCTTCAAGATTAAAAAGAGGACCGCCAGAATTTCCTCTATTGATTGATGCATCAGTTTGAATAAAACTATCATATGGTCCTGCATTAATGTCTCTATTGAATGCAGAAATTATTCCTGATGTAACTGTTCCTCCTAAACCGAAGGGGTTCCCAATAGCAATGACTGAGTGCCCAACTCTTGCCGAATCGGAGTTGGCGAAATTAACATATGCCAGAGGTTTTTCTGGCTCAACTTTAAGCAAAGCCAGATCCGTTAATTTGTCGGTTCCAATTAATTTAGCCTCTAATTCAGTTTCGTCTTGAAATTTTACTTTAATTTCTTTTGACTGCTCTATAACATGATTATTTGTAACAATATATCCGCTGGGATCTATCACGAAGCCTGAACCTAATGCTTGAGGTCTTTCCTGTTCAGGCTGATTTGGTTGCTGTTGCTGCGGTCCAAAAGGAAATCCAGGTGGAAAATTCTTGAAAAAATCTCTGAATTGTGGAGGTATATTGTCAAATGGCACTTGGTTATTTGCTTGAGGCTTTGGTTTTTGAACAGTAAAAACATTTACAACACTGGGCGAAAGCTTTTCAACAAGATCAGCTAATTCATCAGATAGTGGGTGTCCTTTTAAAAAACTAAAATTATAAAAAGTAAAGATTATAGTTAAAAAAAATAATTTTGAATATTGCTTTATCATGATCTCAATTTAGTTTGTACCTTTGGAATTGTTAAAAAATTCTAGAAATTCGCTATCTGGCGAAAGTATCATAGTTGTTCCGTCTTCACCTAAAACATTTCCATATGCCTGCATGGATCTGTAAAAAGAATAGAAGTCTGGATCTCTCTCAAATGCCTCAGCATATATTGAAACTGCATCCGATTCGCCTTCTCCTCTCAATATTTCACCTTTTTTTGTAGCTTCTGCAAGTATTACAGTTCTATCTTTATCAGCTTCAGCTCGAATTTTTTGTGCAATCTCAGATCCTTTAGCTCTAAATTCTTTTGCCTCTCTAACCCTTTCACTAATCATTCTTTCGTAAATCGCTTGACTATTTGCCTCTGGTAAATCTGCTCTTCTAATTCTCACATCTACCACCTCGATTCCAAATCTTGAAGCTTCATCATTAACTTCAACTTTAATATTTTCCATGATATTGCTTCTTTCCTCGGAAAGTAACTCATCTAAAGTAACTCTACCAACAACTCTTCTTAGTGAGGAGATTACATTAGAGTTGATTCTATTTCTTACACTAATTTCTGTACCAACGGTTTTGTAAAATTCGAGGGGGTCTACAATCTTAAATCTTGTAAAAGAATCAACCAGCATTCTCTTTTTATCAACAGCAATGACTTCTTCAATTGGTAGATCATACTCTAGTATTCTTTTATCATATCTAACTACATTTTGGATTAATGGAATTTTGAAGTGTAAACCGGTTGTTTTTATTACTCTCTTTGGTTCACCAAACTGAAGAACAAGCCCCTGCTCTCTCTCATTCATAGTAAAAAAAGCATTTAAACCAACAAAAAGTGATAGAACCATGAATACTAAAAAAATTGATGATCTACTCATTTGTCTCTTCCCTTGTTTCTATATTTTTATTTTTTTTCCTCAGCTCTGGAAGCGGCAAATATGGAACAATTCCACTACCTGCATTCTTGTCTACGATTATTTTATCTATTTTTCCTAATGTCTTTTCTAGTGTTTCTAGGTATATTCTTTCACGGGTAACATCTTTTGATGATTTATATGAATCATAAACTGATAAAAATCTTTGAGCCTCACCTTGAGCTTTTGCAACTACTTCTTGCTTGTATGCTTCAGCCTCCTGTATTTTTCTCTCGGCCTCACCTCTTGCTTTTGGAATAATATCATTTCTGTAGGCCTCTGCTTCGTTCCTCAGACGTTGTTCATCAGTTTTTGCTCTTTGAACATCTCTGTATGATTCTATTACTAATTCTGGCGGGTCTGCTTTTTGCAACTGTACCTGAGTGACTAAGACACCAGATTTATAGTAATCCAAAACACTTTGAACTTTAATCTTCACATCTTCTTCAACTATTGATTTTCCTTCAGAGAGAATTGGGTCAATTGGTGTTTGTCCTATTTTTTCTCTCATTACACTTTCTCCAATACTTTTAATTGTAATCTCTGGATTTCTTACATTGAATAAAAAATCTTTGGCATCATTGATGATCCAAAAAATTGTGAAATTTAAATCAACAATGTTTTCATCGCCAGTGAGCATCAATGCTTCTTCAGGAACCTGCCTGGCTTGAAGATTTTGACTAAATTGTGATTGTGAGGTTCTAAAACCAACTTCAATTCTATTAACCCTAGTCACTTTTGGTTTAAAAACAGATTCAACAGGAAATGGAATATGATAATGCAAACCAGGTTCCGTTGTTCTGACATATTGCCCAAATCTAGTAACAACTCCTTGTTCGTCAGTTCCAACTCTATAAAATCCACTTATCGCCCAAAAACCTATTATTATCAACAAGACCAATGATAAACTGGCTGGGTTTTTGTTAGGAAAAAACTTTTTTAGTCTATCTTGAATATTTTTAAATGGATCATCATTACCACCATCTCCGCTTGAACCGGAGCCGTTGTATGACTTTTTGTTATCCTTGGAGCTTTTTCCCCAGGGACTATCATCATCGTTATTTGAAGACCAAGACATAAATTTTATAGAAAATCCTTAAT
>MDTG01071172.1_pt1 | contig 11851 bp, 12 predicted proteins | sample 811421 | NCBI WGS metagenome assembly MDTG01 (sample SAMN05326645, study PRJNA326480) | marine metagenome | isolation source: seawater | place: Pacific Ocean: South East | collected 2011 | reverse complement strand
TGAATAAGCAAATTTTCAGCCTTCAAATAAGAAGAAAAAAATAGAAAAATCAAAATAATTATAATCTTATTTTTCATTAATTTGCAAAACTCCTATAAAAGAAAAAAAACTTAAAGCTATAACTGGTGACCATATAGCTAGCGTCATTGGTATTCTCTCGGTTTGTCCAAGAGCTAACGACAAATCTTTAAAATAAAATGTTACAACACAGATTATTAAACCTATTAAGATCAGTTTTAGGTTGTCGTCTCGTTTAAGTGTGTTCATAGTAAAAATGGAGGCTAGAGCAGTCATAAAAAATAAAAAGAAAGGTATGGAAAGCATTTTATGCAAACTTTCCTTTAAAAAGGGCTCTGAATATCCATTTTCTATGAGATTATTTTTTTTTGTAACAATTTTAAGGAATGATAAAGTATCAAAATTTTTAAATAAGCTATTTATCTTATTATAATTGTAAATTGACACTATTTCATAATTTTCAAATTTTTTTTCATCTAATATATCATTTTTTAAAGTAAAAATTTTTACGTTCGACAAAACCCAATTATTATCTTTGATGTTAGCTCTATCCGCAAAAATTTTTTCTAAAAGAACAGAGTTTTTATCAAAATGAAATATCTTGATGTTGATTAAATCGTAACCTTCAGGTCGTTCAGCAGATATAATTCTTTTTTTATTAGATGTCTCCTCTTTAATCCATAAACCATTTTTATTGAAATTTACAAGATGGTCAATATCTCTAGAATAATTAGATTTTGTTTTTTCATAGAAAGTAGACATACTTGAAGTTATAGGATTAATTGCGAGTAAAATTATCCATCCAAGAATGAAAGAAAACAAGGCTAGAATAAAAAATATTTTAATATTTGAATAACCGAAAACTTTAAGTGTTAATAAATCTTTATTATTTCTAATCTTCATCATAAACCACATACTAGAAATAAAAATTATAAATGGTAAAAGCTTGATTATCATACCAGGTATAAAAATACTTGTAAGCATTAAAGGAATAACAAAACTTACCTCAACGTTTTTAAAAAATTCAATTTCCTCAAACAAATTTAATATAACCCCAAAACAATAAAAAATAGCAATGACTATCATAAAATTTTTTAAAAACCCTTTAAGTAAATAATTTATTAGAACTCTATTCATGTTTTAATTCTCCAGAGAATTTATAATTTAAAAAGAAATAAATCGTAAAAAATAAAAAAAAAGGTAATATTAAAAAAACAAATAAAATAGAATTATTAATTCCAGTATATCTAACTGCCAATTCAATAAAAACTAGTAAAAAAAAACTATACATAAAACTACAATACTTATTTAGATAGAATTTTTTTGATTTAATTAATGATATCGCACAAATAAGAGCTAATAACGGAATATAAAATGGAAAAATAATTCTTCTATTAAGAGTAGATATTATTTCTTTTTTAAAATCTTTATTGCAAAACTTTTCATTTTGATTTTGATCATTTATCAAACATTTTAGAAGCACGAATGTAGACGTTTCTTGTATTTTTGGTTTCTTAATCGTCATAGTGCTTAAGTTATCTAAATTGATTATTAATTGTTGAAAATTTATGATCTCACTTTTCTTATTTTTTTTAGATGAAATAATCTGCCCGTTAAGTAATAAAATTTTTTTATTTTCAATAATACCGCTTTGTGCTAAAATTGTATTATTACTTGTTTCATTAACATCGGGTGATAAATTCTTAAGATTGCCCACGGTATCATGAATAAAAATATTTTCAATTTGATTGTCAATTTTTCTTTCTACAAAAAAAGTAAATCCCTTAAATGAGTCGCTGAATTGTTTTGTCTTTACTGTAGGCAGAAAAGAATTAAAATTATTAGTATTAAGAATGTTTCTTGATTTGTTTAAAGCTAAAGGTGTCAAAAAAGTAGAGAATAGTAAATATACAATAGAAATCAGAGAAGAAATAAAAATAAAAATTTTAACTAATGATATTTTTTTAACACCTGAAGTCCACAAAATAATAAATTCATTATCTTGTAAATGTCTAAAAACGAAAATTGACAATGATATAAGAAATGATAAAGGAATAAATTTTACAGATATACCCAGTAGATTTAATAGAGAATATTGAAAATATGTGGAAACTGAATATCCACTGTCTACAATTAAATCTAAAAAGTTAACAGCTCTCACAGTTAGAGCAATCATGGATAAACCAAATAATACTACTAGAAATACTTTAAGTATTTCTAAAGTAAAATTTAAATAAATTTTGTTTTGAAGCATTTGTATTTTTGTATATAATTAATTCATCCATATATTAAATTCAACTTAAGAGTGAAGAATAGTAAATTTACCGTTGAATTATGGTATATTTGAACATATATACCATTCAAACTATAAGGCTAATTATATGTCTATAAAAATTAATTATTTAAAAAAAATAAGTGGCAAAGATGTAGGAAATTTAATTTTGTTCTCTGACGACAAGTACAATTTAAGCAACCTTAAAAAACATCTTTCAAATTCGGAATTTTCTTACATAAATGATCTATTAAAAACTAGCGATTTAAAAAAAAAGCTTTTGATATTTGAGGTTCATTCCAAGAAAAAGATAGTACTAGTTCAAATTAAAAAAAATTTAAAAAATTTTGATATAGAAAATTTAGGAGCTGAATTGTATGGTAGCATTAATTTAGGTAAAAATACGGATTACTTCTTAAATTCAGATAGTTTGAGTGGAAAGAATGAAAATCTAATTGGACACTTTCTTCACGGCCTTAAATTAAAATCATATGAATTTAATAAATATAAAACCAAAAAAAAAACAAGAGTAATTTCTATAAATGTGTTTGGTAGTAAAAATATACCGTCTGATAAAGATCAATTAAAATTTAGAGCAATAGAGCAAGGAACTTTTTACACAAGAGATTTAGTTTCAGAGCCAGGCAATATACTCCACCCAGATGAATATGCTAAAAGATTAAACTCTTTAAGAAAAGACGGCTTAAAGATAAATATTTATGACAATAAAAAATTAAAAAAACTTGGAATGAATGCTTTACTAGGAGTTGGCATGGGAAGCATTAGAGGATCTTATCTTGTAACAATGGAATGGAATGGTGCCAAAAATAATTCTAAACCTTTGGCGTTTGTAGGAAAAGGAGTGACTTTTGATACAGGAGGGTATTCTCTTAAGCCTGCAAGATTTATGGAAGACATGACTTATGACATGGCTGGCTCAGCAGCTGTAGTAGGATTAATGAAAAGTTTAGCGTTAAGAAAAGCAAAAATTAATGTCATAGGTGTCGTCGGACTAGTTGAAAACATGGTTAGTGGTGTTGCTCAAAGGCCTGGAGATATAGTTAAATCATATAGTGGAAAAACAATAGAAGTATTAAACACAGATGCTGAAGGAAGACTAGTTTTAGCTGACGCGTTAACTTTCACTGAAAAAAAATTTAAACCAAAAATCATAGTTGATCTAGCTACTTTGACAGGTGCTATCATTGTTTGTTTAGGATCAGAGTATGCTGGACTATTTTCTAATGATGATAAATTATCTAATCAAATAATTAATGCTGGTGAAAAAGTTGAGGAAAAATTATGGAGAATGCCTCTTCATAAAAATTATGATAAACTTATGAATTCTAAAAATGCTGACATGCAAAACATAAATTACGTTGGAGGAGCAGGGTCAACAACAGCGGCTCAATTCTTACAAAGATTTATTTTAAATAAAACACCTTGGGCTCATCTCGATATCGCAGGTATGGCATTTTCAAAATATGGCGGTGCTTTGAATTCGGGAGGAGCAACTGGTTTTGGAGTGAGATTGTTAAATAAATTGATAGAAGAAAATTATGAGTAAATCAGAACAAACCTTGTCTATAATTAAACCGGATGCAGTTGAGAGAAACTTGGTAGAGGAAATTAAAAATATTTTTATAAAAAATAATCTTGTTATTAAAGATAGTAAAAAAATACATATAACCAAAGATGAAGCTGCAGAATTTTATAAAGTTCATCAATCTAAGCCTTTTTACAATGATTTATGTGCTTACTTATCCTCTGGACCCATATTTGTCATGATATTAGAAGGTAATAATGCAATTATATCAAATAGAAAATTAATGGGTGCAACAAATCCTAAGGAGGCTGAAGAAAATACAATTAGAAAACTATATGGTATTTCAATTGATAAAAATTCAGTTCACGGATCAGACTCAGTCGATAATGCTAAAAAAGAAATTGAATTTTTTTTTAAAGATTAAGATTTTCTAAAAATTTTTATAATTGCCTCTGGATAAGCTTTGCGTTCAAGCATCTGCGTTTTTTTCATCAACGATAATTCGTTATCTTTTTTATTAATTATAAAGGATTTTTGAACTATTGTACTTCCACTATCTAATTTTTCATTAACGTAATGAACAGTACAACCACCCTTTTTTTCGTTATTTTTTAACATTCTAAAATAAGTATTTAGACCTTTAAATTTTGGTAGCAGGGAGGGATGTATATTTATTATTTTTTTTTTATATTTTTTTATTAAATTACTTGAAATAATTTTCATGTATCCAGCAAGACAAATAAATGAAATATCATGTTTCTTAAAATTTAATAATATTTTATTTTCATAATTCGGAGACTTTGTATTAATAAAAACATAGGGTATTTTGAACTTTTTTGCATAATTTATTCCATATGCTTTCTTGTTGTTAGAAATAACTAAACTTATCTTAATAGGAAAACTATTGTCTCTTGAGTGAATAATTAGATTTTTAAGATTTGAACCTTTACCTGAAATGAAGACGCAGGTATTTATTTTTACCATTTTAAAGATTTTGATAAATTTACTTTATATTTACTTTTTGAAATAAATCCTATCTCATAAGGCTTAAATTTTTTACTAAAAATTTTTTTTATGTTTGAAACATTTCTTTTATTTACAATTAAACAAAATCCAATACCACAGTTAAAAGTTCTTATCATTTCTTGATCAGAAATATTTTTAGTTTTAAGCCATTTAAATATTTTAATTGTCTTTATTTTTGCCAGGTCAACATTTAGGGTTAAACTTTTTGGAACTGATCTTAATAAATTTTCAATTAAACCACCACCAGTGATATGTGCTGCAGCATTGATTAAGCCTTTATTAGTTAAATTAAGAATTTCTTTTGTATATATTTTTGTAGGTCTTAAAATTTCTTTTTTTAAATTTGGAGGTAATTTATTTTTTTTTAAAATTGTTCTCACCAATGAGTAACCATTTGAGTGAATTCCATTAGATGGGATTGCAAGAATTATATCATCTTTTTTAACATTTCTCTTATCTAGAATTTTTTTTTTTGAAACTATACCAACACTAAAGCCAGCTAAATCAAATTTATCATTATTATATATACCTGGCATCTCTGCAGTTTCGCCACCAATTAGTTTACAATCTGAAATTTTACACCCTTTAAAAATACCACTTAAAATTTTTTTTGTTTTATTTAAATCTAATTTTCCAACGGCAATATAATCTAAAAAAAATAATGGTTTCGCACCTTGTACAACCAAATCATTTACACACATAGCAACTAAATCAATACCAATTGTATCAAATTTTTTAAATTTATTAGCTAAGTCTATTTTGGTACCTACCCCATCTGTACAAGAAACTATCACGGGGTCCTTTATATTGAGCTTACTAATATCAAATAAAGAACCAAAACCACCAATTGTACCTTTTTTGAAAGATCCCTTCCTTTTTTTGACATCTTTTTCGGATATTTTGGATATGTGTTTTACTAATTTATTAGCTAATGAAATATTCACACCACTTTTTTTATAACTATTTTCACTTTTTTTCATTTATAAATTGATAATTAGTTTTTTATGAAATTTCACAAACAAATAATATTTATTCTAATTGTTTTTTTTAAAACTGAAACTCTTTTTTCAAAAAATAATTTATTCAATGTTAATAATATTCAGTTAGAAAAAAAAGATAAAATCACTAATAATGAACTAGCTAATAAAGCAATTCAGAAAGGATTTGATCATTTATTAGAAAAAATATTGTTAAAAAGTGATGGTGGAAAGTTGTCAGATTTAGATTTTTCATCAATAAAACAATTGGTCTCATATTATCAAATTACAAATATTCCAGATGAAGAAAATAAAGGAGAATTAGTAAATTTTAGTGTCACATTTGATAAAGATAAAATACATAACCTTTTTTACAAAAGAGGAATATCTTACTCTGAGATTTCTGACAAAGAACTTTTTGTCCTTCCGGTATTAATAAAGAATAATGAAATATATATATTTAATAATAATTTTTTTTATAAAAATTGGAATCAAGTTTATGAAAATGATTTAATTGAGTTTGTTTTGTTATTAGAAAATATCGAAATTATAAAAAATATAAATGACTATAAAAATAATTTAATAAGTTTAGATTTAAATTCAATATTTGAAGAATATCCCGATAAAAATTTATCATTAATATTGATTGAAGATAACAGCAATAATATCGAAAAAGTTTACATTAAATCAGTTATTCAAGGTAAACAAATATCAAAAAATTTTAAATTTAAAAAAAATAATTTAAATACTGAAAACTTTTATCAGCAAATTATAACGGAAACAAAAAAGGAACTGATAAATTTAGTAAAATCAAAAAATTTAATAGATATAAGAACACCATCTTTTTTGAATGTAAAATTTGATCTGAATAGAAAAAGTAATCTAGTGGAATTAAATTCTAGAGCTCAAAATATAGACTCAATAGAAAAAATTTATGTCCAAGATTTTAACAAGAAATATATGAATTTAAGAATAAAATACCTGGGAAAATTAGAAAAGATAATTAATCAGCTCAAAAAAGAAAATATAGAATTGAAATTAATAAGTGATCAATGGGTTATTAAAACATTATAAAAAATGGACCAATTAATTTTTAAATTTCCATTTTCAAAAAAATACTTTGAACAAGACTTTTATGTTTCTAGTAATAATTTTTCTGCTTTCAAATTAGTTGAAGGCTGGCCAACTTGGCCTGGTAAATGGCTTAATATTTTTGGAGCTCCCGGATCAGGAAAAACACACTTAGCAAAGATTTTAGAAAAAAAAATCGATAAAATAAAATTAATCGATGCCAAAAAAATTGACCATGAAATAATTGAAAATTTAAATAGATTAGATTGCTTAATTATAGATAGTTTTAATAATAATATTGATGAAAAATTACTTTATTCAATTTTAAATCAATCTAAACAAGTAGAAAATTACGTTTTAATAAATTCGATTAATTCGATAAAAACTTTTAAATTTGAATTACAAGATATTAGATCAAGAATGAACAGTTTTTTAAATATTGGCATCGAACTACCAACAGATGATCTTTTAAAAGTAATTATTTCAAAAACTTTATCCGACAAACAAATAAGTATTAATCCCAAAATTTCTGACTTCATTATCAAAAATGTAGAAAGATCTTATGAAAAAATGTTTAAATTTCTTAAAGAAGTAGATGAATTGTCTTTATCTACTGGAAAATCTATTAATATTAATTTAATAAAAAAAGTATTAGACCAATGAATAAATATAGAACACATAATTGTTCAGAATTAAGTGAAAAAGAAATTAATAATAAAGTTTGCCTTTCTGGATGGTTGCACAGAAAAAGAGATCATGGAAATTTATTATTTATAGATTTACGAGACCATTATGGCATGACTCAATGTGTAATTGAAAATAAAAATAATTTTTTTCCAGTCCTAGAAAAAACTAAACCAGAGTCAGTAATTAAAATTTCTGGTAAAGTTGTCAAACGAGCTCAAGGCACAGAAAATCCTGATTTAAAAACTGGTAAAATTGAAATTTCAATTGAATCTATTGAAGTTTTGTCTAACGCAAAAGAATTACCAATACCTGTGTTTGGTGAACAAGATTATCCTGAAGAGATAAGACTAAAATATAGATTTTTAGATTTGAGACGAGAAGAAATGCATAAAAATATAATTTTAAGATCAAAAGTAATCTCGTTTATTCGATCTGAAATGTTAAAACTTGGTTTTCTCGAATATCAAACCCCAATTCTGACATCTTCCAGCCCTGAAGGTGCAAGAGATTTTTTAGTTCCGAGCAGGCTAAATCCTGGAAAATTTTATGCATTACCTCAAGCACCCCAACAGTTTAAACAATTAATAATGATTTCTGGTTTTGATAAATATTTTCAAATTGCCCCATGCTTCAGAGACGAAGATGCCAGAGCAGATAGAAGTCCAGGTGAATTTTATCAATTAGATTTAGAGATGTCTTTTGTCGAACAAGAAGATGTTTTTAATGTTGTTGAAAAATTAATGGTGAATTTATTTAAACAATTTTCTTCAAAAAATATTTTAAATGAAAAATTTCCAAGAATTCCCTTTAATGAAGCGATGGAAAAATATGGTACTGATAAACCAGATTTAAGAAATCCGTTAATTATTCAAGATCTTACTTTTTTATTTGAAAGGGACGATGTGAAGTTTGATATATTCAAAAAATTAGTAAAAGCAGGTTCGATCGTAAGAGCTATAATAACAAAAAATACCAAGGATAAGCCCAGGAGTTTTTTTGATAACATTGATAAGTGGGCTAAAGAACAAGGTGCATCTGGCTTAGCCTATTTTTCAATAGAAAAAGATAAAGAAATTAAAGGAAAAGGCCCGGTAGGTAAGTTTTTCAGTGAAGACTCTATTAAAGAAATTATGAAAAATTGCCATGCAGAGGTTGGAGATAGCATTTTTTTTTCATGTGGAAAAAAACATGAAATTGAGAAAATCCTTTCTATTGCAAGAAATAAAATTGCTCAAGATTTAGATATTTTTAAAAAAGACGAATTTGCATTTTGTTGGATTGTTGATTATCCAATGTTTGAATTTGATGAAAAATCTAAAAAAGTAATATTTAGTCATAATCCATTTTCGATGCCACAGGGAAATGCTAATGAGATAAATTTTGACAAACCACTAGATATCAAAGCTTACCAATACGATATTGTTTGCAATGGTATAGAACTGTCTTCAGGAGCAATTAGAAATCATATCCCAGAATTAATGTATAAGCTATTTTCTATAGCTGGTTACTCAAAAAAAGAAGTTGATAAAAAATTTAGCGGTATGATTAATGCATTAAGTTACGGTGCCCCACCACATGGTGGAATTGCTCCTGGTATTGATAGAATTGTAATGCTTCTTGCTGAAAAGGAGAATATAAGAGAAGTAACCCTTTTTCCAATGAACCAAAATGCTCAAGATTTAATGATGCAAGCTCCATCAGAAGTTGATGAAAATCAATTAAAAGAATTGGGTATAAAAAAAGATTTAAAAAAAAATTAATTTTTAGTTTTAAGATTTATTCTTACGTCTGTAAGATCAACTAATTTTTCCTCATAATTACTTCTTACAAATCCTTTGGAAGTAATGTTTTTTACTATTTTAAGAAATTTATCATCTCCGTCTTTAGTATCTAAATTTTTTGTGCTTGCTATTGAAGGTGTGTGAGCTAATTCTTCCTTGCCTAAATAGGAGATTGCAAGTTCTCTAAAAACGTAGTCAAGAATTGATGAGGCGCTTAGTATTCTATCATTTCCAATCACATTGCCAGACGGTTCGAATTTAGTATCAATAAATGCATCAACGTATTCTTCAAGAGGTACTCCATATTGCAATCCCAGAGATATCGCAATTGCAAAGTTATTCATCATAGCTTTTACAAGTTCTCCTTCTTTATTTGTATCAATAAAAATCTCACCAATTTTTCCGTCATCATATTCGCCAGTATGAAGATATACTTTGTGGTCGCCAATTTGTGCTTTTTGAATATATCCCTTACGTCTATCTGGCATTTTAAACCTGGCGTTACTTTTAGTTTTAAAATTTAATGAATTTTCTTTTTGTTCCTTTAAGATTTTTACTTGATTTGTAATTCCATCTGTAAAATTTTTATCAATTTTAGTTTTATTAATATTTTCGCTTTTTTTACCACCTACCTTTTTAGTTTTTCTATTATTCAGTTTTACATCTATAACCTCAACTTCACCGTCAGTTCTTTGATCAATTTTTGATAACTCAGTGTCGTCCAAGTTGCTAAGCGTATGAACAGTTTTAAATGTACAAGTATAGTAAGTTTCAACGAGGTATTTTTTCATAAAATTTATGGAATCCCTTTATTTAGATATATATTAATTGTATAAGGTGTCTATTACTTATTAATACAATTGAAAATTGTGTGGATTTAAAATTTGAAGCAATAAAATGAAAATATTTTTTACTTGGTGGAATAAACAAACTTTTGGAACTTTTCTAAAAACCTTATTTTTTGGAAAATATGTCGGTTCAGATGAGCATGGAAATAAATATTACAGAAGCAAAAAAAATGAGCGATGGGTTGTGTATGCTAATAAAATTGAGGCAACTAGAATCACATCAGACTGGTATTTGTGGATACATCATACAATTGACAAAATACCAGACAGCAAAGACTTTAAATATTCATGGCAAAAAAAACACCAAGAAAATCAAACAGGTACTCAAAATAGTTTCAAACCAGTGAAAATAAGAAAAAACAATATTAAGAAAAAATATGAAACATGGAAATAAAATTATCTTAATTTTTATTTTATATTTATTATCTATAAATATCAATTTTGCAGAAGAGAAAATTACCACTTCTCCTTTATTAAATGTTGAAAAAATAAAGCCGAGTTTTGAAGAACTAGATAATGAAATTGAAAAAAATACCAATACTCAAAATTTTAAGGAAAAAAAAAATAAAAGAAATTTGAAATCATCACAGGCTATTTTAATAGGTTTAGATAAAATTACTGCAAAATCTTCAGAATTAATAGTGAATCTTAATGAGAGTAAGAAATTCGGACCTCTAGAAATTAAAATTCTAAAATGCGGAAAAGTAAAAGTAAACAATCGAATTGATAGTGTTGCATACATGCAGGTAAAAGATTTAACAAAAAATGAAAATGAGCAAGTTTTTATTTTTAATGGTTGGACATTTGCTTCCAATCCAAGTTTGACACCATTTGATCATGCAATTTATGATTTACAACTTTTAAATTGTAGTAATGCTTAATAAAATTTTTCTTTACTAAGCCAGTTAGTATCAAAATCTGAATTAATAAATTTTTTGTGATTTAATATTTTTTTATGTAAATCTATTGTCGTGGTAATACCTTCTAAAACAAATTCATCAAGCGATCTAAGAGTTCTTTGAATAGCTTCAGTTCTATTTCTTCCTTTACAAATAACCTTGGCAATTAAGCTATCATAATAAGGTGTAATTTTGCATCCTTGAAATATAGATCCATCAACTCTTGTTCTAAAACCAGAGGGTTGATGACAAACACTGATCGTGCCTGGGCTTGGTTGAAAATCTAAGGCTGGGTTTTCAGCATTAATCCTACACTCAATAGTATGACCTCTTGGGTTTATATCGCTTTGTTTTAAAGCTGTATCACCAGTAAAAGCTATCCAAAGTTGTTCTTTTACTATATCGATACCTGTTTGGACTTCAGTTACAGGATGCTCTACCTGAACTCTAGTATTCATTTCTAAAAAATAAAACTTTCCATTTTCGTATATAAACTCAACAGTGCCAGCACCTTCATAATTAATTTGTTCAACCATTTTCACTGTTTTCTCAAAAAGATCTTTTCTTAATTCATCAGTTAAGACAGGACTAGGAGTTTCTTCAATTAGTTTTTGGTGTCTCCTTTGTACAGAACAGTCTCTTTCAGCTAAATGCACAGTTTTGTTTTTACCAGACATAACTTGAACTTCAATGTGCCTTGGATTTTTAAAATACTTTTCAATATAT
>MDTG01193806.1_pt1 | contig 11852 bp, 6 predicted proteins | sample 811421 | NCBI WGS metagenome assembly MDTG01 (sample SAMN05326645, study PRJNA326480) | marine metagenome | isolation source: seawater | place: Pacific Ocean: South East | collected 2011 | reverse complement strand
GGGTACTCTCCGCCGCCGCCTGCTCTCCCTCCTCCGCCGTCTCCTCCGCCGCCGCCACCATTCGCGCCGCCAGCGCTGCCTCCCGCCACGCCGCCGCCGATACCTCCGACACCTCCTGGAGGCTACTCTCCTCCGCCTCCAGGTCGGCCAACGCCACCCACTCTGCCCTCTCCGAGTCCCTATCTTCCACCCGGCGCACCTCCCCCTCCTCCCCCGCCGCTGCCTCCGTTCCCTCTCGGAGGCTTCCTGCCACCGTATCCTCTTCTGCCCCCCGCGCCGCCTGTTCCTTCGGTTCCGCCGCCTCCGCCCCCGCCTCCGATTCCGCCAGTCCCCCTCCAAGGATATTCGCCGCCGCCGCCGTCGGAGCCCCCGGCGCCAACCTCACCCCCGCCCCTGCCACGGTCACCTCCCGTTCAGCCTCCACCGCCGCCGCCGCCCATCCCGCCGGTGCCGCCTGACGGCTACTCGCCGCCGCCGCCTGCACGCCCTCCACATCCAATCGCGCCGCCGCCGAGCTCCCCTGTGCCATCGTCACCACCTCCTCCGCCTCCGCCGCCTCTGCCTCCGATTCCCATCCTAGGCTACGCCCCTCCGCCGTTTTCCTCGCCGCCCGCCCCGCCTGCACCTCATCCTCCGCCCTCGCCACCGCCGCCGCCCCTACCGCCGGCGCCCCCATTTGGGTTCTCGCCGCCGCCACCTAGTCTCCCACCGGTATCGCCCGCGCATCCTCCTCCGATTATGCCACCTGTGGAACCGCCGCCACCTCTGCCTCCCGTGCCGCTCGGCGGCTATTCGCCACCGCCTCCGTTGCTGCCACCGACGCCCTCGCCGCCGCCGTCGCCGTCGCCTCGAGCCCCGCCATCGCTGCCGCCGCCGCTCCCTCCCGCCCCACCGACCGGCTATTCGCCACCACCGCCGTCGTCGCCCGCCCCTCCCGGCCGGCCGCCTCCGCCACCGACCTACCCGCCACGTTTACCTCCTCCTCCGCCGCCTCCGCTGCCGCCTGTTCCAGCTCGTGGATATTCTCCGCCGCCGCCACGCTCTCCGCCATCGCCACTTGCGCCGCCGTCCTCTCCGCTGCCCCCTCCTCCAACGTTGCCACCCCCCGACCCGCCGTCAATTTACGGGTGTACAGATTCAACCGCACACAATTATGACCCGATGGCGACGGTGGGCGGGCTCGCCGAGCACTGCGAGTATCTTGGGTGTCTTGTGCCACTCGCCGATAATTTTGATCCCACCGCCACAGTGCATGCGTTTGCCGGCGTTCTGCGTTGCGTATACGTCAATCGGGGATGTACCAACCCTTCGAGCCGGAACTATGATGCGCTAGCCGCCATCGACGACGGCACTTGCGCCCCGCCTGCGCCTGGCTGCTCCCACCCTCTGGCGATGAATTACGACTCGAATGCGTATCCCGACAACGGCAGCTGCCGGTATATTCTCGAGGGCTGTACCGACTCGCGTGCGCTCAACTTCTTCCCGGATGCCACGCGCGACGACGGCTCGTGCCTGCTTGCACGCGACGGTTGCATGTCCCCTGTCGCGAGCAACTACGACACCGCGGCAACGATCGACGACGGCTCGTGCACGTACGAGATTCGAGGCTGCACAGACTCGGCCGCACTGAATTACGTGGCGGCCGCAACTATGCACACCATGGACTGTATCCCTCGAGTGCACGGCTGCACTGCGCCCGCCGCTGACAACTACGAGCCCAGCGCTAACTCTTACGATGGCTCGTGTCGCTTTGCGCGAGGTGGCTGCCTTGACACTGCCGCGCTCAATTATGACGCCCTCGCCACGGACGACGCGGCGTGCATCCAACGCCGGCCTGGGTGCATATTCCCTTCGGCGGTCAACTTTGACTCGTCCGCAAACGTGCTCGAGGATGGTGCGTGCCGCTTTGAGATACGTGGCTGCATGGACCCCAGCGCGGCAAACTTTGTGGCTAGTGCGACGATGGAAGACCCCGCGCAGCCGTGCGACTTCCCACGCATGGGGTGCATGTCACCCACTGCACTCAACTTTGATTCGCGCGCTCGGCGGCAGACGCAAGCGACACCATGCAATTACGAGCGCTTGGGCTGCACAGACTCAACTGCGGCGAACTTCTCTCCGTCAGCAAACGTCGCAGATCCTGGCAGCTGCATTCCGAGCACGCTCGGCTGCCTGGATCCAACGGCAACCAACTACGACAGCTCAGCAACCCTTACTGAAGGCACTTGCGTGTACGACGTCATCGGGTGCATGGACTCCTCCTCGCTGAACTTCAATCCGCTGGCTACAGTCAATTCGGAGGACTGCGAGCGCGCACGACGCGGCTGCACCGCTCAAGCTGCGGTCAACTTCGACAGCACCGCGAATGTCTTCGACGGCACTTGTGTCTTCATGCGGAGAGGCTGCTCCGATCCATCTGCGTTGAATTTCCTCTCGAGCGCCGTCATCGACGACGGGAGCTGCCTGGCTCGTATTGAGGGCTGCACACGCGCATCCGCGAACAATTTCGCATCTAGAGCGACCATTGATGATGGAAGCTGCGTCGACCAGGTGGTAGGCTGTACTGATAGCCTCGCATTGAACTTCCGCCCCGGAGCGACAATCGACCAAGGTCACTGCCGGCTCGCGGGATGCGTCGACTCGGACGCGGCCAATTACAATCCTGCGGCGTCAGTCGACGACGGCTCTTGTATCAAAAGGTTGGGTGGCTGCACTGATTCGCGGGCGCGCAACTACTTCTCGCTGGCACAGCGTGACGACGGCTCTTGCGCACGCGCTGGTTGCACGGACTTCACCGCGCCGAATTTCGACTCGGGCGCCAGCATTAATGATGGCTCCTGCCTGCCGAGCGTGCCCGGTTGCATGGACTCAATCGCGGCGAGCTTCCTCGCTGCGGCGACGTACCACGATGCTGCGGCATGCCGATACGGTGGCTGCACTGATTCTGCTGCCACAAACTTCGATGGGCGCGCCGATTTCTCCGATGGCACGTGCGAGCCGTATCTCGTCGGCTGTATGAATCCAAGCGCGGTGAACTACAACTCCCGCGCAAAGCGCACCGACAGCCGCTGCATTCTCGCTGGATGCACCGATGCGCTAGCGGTGAACTACGATCCCCAGGCAGTGGTAGAGGACAAGTCGTGCGAGTTCGTGAAGGCGCAAGGCGTCGCTGCTTCGTTCCTTGGGTACCTCGAGGACTGTGCCGTGTTTGTGGAGCAAGCCAACGCGTCAATTCCGCAGCCCTCAGACATAACCGACGCGCAAGGGCAGTACAGCGTTGTATACCGCCACGGCGAGAACGTCCGACTCGCGCGCGGCGATCCTCAGAGACAGTGCAAAGACTCTATCCTGGGGCAGCGGATGCAGGTGGAGATGTGGAGCACTGTTGACGCGTCACGCGTCACACCGCTCACCTCCGTTGCTGTCGCGGCGATGCGCGTCGACCCGGCGCTCGGGGACGCAGCTGCAAGTCGGCTAGCATGCGACGCCATGCTGCCCTGCGTGCCGGCCGACACCGGCTCGCTCGAGCCGACGGGCCTCGATGGTTGCATTGACGCGTGTGAGACGCGCGGTGCGCCTGTCACCGTTTGGGAATTGGATCCGCTCGACCGGTACATGAAAAGTGGCTACGATCCCGCCTGGGCCTCTTGGCTGGTGGCACAGGTCAACCTCGCGCAGAGCGTGCTGTGCGCCGAACGCGCTCTAGCAGCACGATCCGACGGGAAGTTGCAGGCGGGCGCCTCCCTATCGTCAGCACTCTACGAGGAGCTAGCGGCAATGGCCGTGGAGGCGTCGGGTCTGCGCGAACGCGTTGAGCTCGCCGGGCCGGGTGAGCCGACGACAGCGCAGCTCGGTGTGGTGGATCAGGTTCCAGATATGACTGCTGCGATGCGTCGCCTGATTATCGGAACGGCCGCCAGCCTGGACGCTCCGTTGGGCGTCGCCGACGTTGCCTTCTATGAAAGGCGGGCGGCTCAGTGCGCCTTGCTCAACTGGCGAATCTACACCAGCCTCCTGCCATTGGGCAATGACGGCCGCCGCCTGGATGAAACGGGTGACCGTACTGCAATGATGGACTTCTTTCAATCCGTCGCGCAACCGTTCAACCTTGACGCCAATGAGAATTGGCTGGGCTGCAACTGGCCCGACGCTGAAAACTACGACTCAACTGCACGTGTCGACGACGGCTCGTGCCGGTTGCGCGGATGCGCGGACCCGAACGCTACCAATTACGATTCGCGCGTAAACCTTCCGCTGCCTGAAGCTTGCGAGTATCTCAGATACGGCTGCGCCGTTCCGGGCGCCGCCAACTTCGACAGTACGGCTACTGTGGGCGTCGACGGCTCGTGCCGCTTCCTGGCGCGTGGTTGCACCGACTCGCATTCAGCCAACTTTGCGCCCACTGCTGAGGAGGAAGACGGCTCGTGCGTGGCCATGGTCGCGGGGGGTACTGACTCAGCCGCGGTCAATTTCAACCCTGCCGCCAATGCCGGGGCCGCGTGCGAGTACTCCGTGGCGGGCTGCACGCAGCAGGGTGCTCTGAATTACAATCCCCTCGCGACGGTCCCTACCGAGTGCGTGCCGCGCATCGAAGGCTGCACGCTGCTGGTCTCGGGGCACCTCTCCGCCGTCAACTTTGACAGCACAGCGACGGTCGACGACGGCTCCTGTCGTTATACATTTGCCGGCTGTACCGACTCAACTGCTATCAATTTTGACGAGTTTGCGAGCGTCGACGACGGTGGTTGCTCGCCGTTGGTCGCTGGCTGCACCGACCCTGCGGCCCTCACGTACGACTCGCGCGCCACGGCGCCCGACCTGGCGAGGTGCGTCTACCCTGCACCCGGGTGCACCGACTCCCGCTACGCAAATTACGACCCTCAAGCGAACGTATTGGCCGCTGGCATCTGCGCGGTGCCCGGCTGCCCCGATCCGGCGGCGAAGAATTTCGACTCGGACGCAACATTCCACGACGGGACCTGCGAGTGGTTTCTGCCAGGGTGCACAGATTCGCGCGCGGAAAACTACAATAACGACGCCGGTAGTGATGACGCATCTTGCCGAATCCGCGGCTGCATGGCGTCTGCCGCGCTCAACTACCTTCCCATGGCAACGCTCGACGACGGCAGCTGTGAGATGCCACAGGTCGGCTGTACGCACTCGGATGCGGAGAATTACCAGTCGCGCGCTCAGGTGGACGATGGCAGCTGCCGCGTGGGCGGATGCACAGACTCAGGAAACGCCCTTTACAATTCTCTCGCGGCCTTCGACGACGGCAGCTGCCGCGTGCGCGAGGGCTGCCTCGACCCGACCGCAGACAACTACGACGATGCTGCGACGGTGCGCGCGGGGCCTGAATCAGCGAGTCGGTGCATTTTCACGGGCTGTGTCCAGCGTGAGGCCGTGAACTTTGATCCCATAGCGACGGTGAACGATGGGAGCTGCAAGCAGCAGCGGCTTGGATGCACAGATTCGGCTGCCGCCAACTTTGACGGAGATGCGACAAGTGATGACGCCAGCTGCCTGCTCACGGGATGCACCGATCCGACGGCGAAAAACTACGAGAGTGCAGCGACGGCAGCCGACGGCTTGTGCGAATACCCGGTGAGGGGCTGTACCGATGCGAGGGCGCTCAACTTCGCCTCGGAGGCGGAGGCGGACGACGGCAGCTGCATGATCGGCGGCTGCACCGATTCGATCAACGCCGCTTACGACGCCAGCGCCAGCTTCAACACTGGTGTGTGCGTTGCGACGTTAGAGGGCTGCACTGACCCTCGAGCAGATAATTTTGAACCTGGGGCGACGGGGGGTAACGCGTCGGCGCTCTGCGCACTGCGCGGCTGCGTCGTACCCGATGCCCTCAATTTCGTGCGCTGGGCCAACGCAAACGACAACTCCTGCGTCTCGCGACGGCCCGGCTGCCCCGATTCCGCGGCGAGCAATTACGCGCCATCAGCAAATGTCGACGCGGGTTCTTGCAACATCGCCGGCTGCACCGACTCGCGCGCGTCGCAATTCGTGCCAGCGGCGTCCGTGGACGACGGAACGTGCGTGGTGTACGCCGGTTGTACGCGCGGTGACGCGGACAACTTCGACGCACGCGCCTCGGTCGACGATGGCTCGTGCATCTTCGTCGGCTGCGCCGACTCGTCAGCTGCAAATTTCGATCCGCGCGCCGCCATAGATTCGGGCGCGTGCACGTACTACTCGCCGCCGCCGCCAAATCTGCCGCCAGGCCTGCCTCCGCCGCTGCCGTTCACGGATGGCACGGTGATGGCGACGCACGTCGTCGGTGTGGGAGACGTGCAGCTGCGCGACTCGCTGCTGGCGTCCTGCAGGTCTGACCTCAGCTCCTGTGTGCCGCCCAACTTCGGCTCGTCAGTAGGCTCGCTCGGTGACCTCGACGGCGACGGCGTGCCCGACTTGGCGGTCGGCGCCGAGAGTGCGCTATACGACAGCTGGTACGGTGTCGGCGCTGTGTACATCCTTTTCATGCGCGCCAACGGCACGGTAGCGCGCCACTCGAAGATCGCACGAAACGAGAGCGGGTTTGACGCTCCGCTCAAGCGCTTCGACCTCTTCGGGAAGGCCGTCCACGCCGTCGGGGACCTCGATGGAGATGGCGTGACTGAGCTGGCGGTGGGCGCACCCGGCGACGATGACGACGCGCCCGCCGCGGGCGCCGTTTATGTGCTCTTCCTCACGTCAGCCGGGACAGTGCGCCGATACGCGAAGATCACGCCGAGCGCGACGGGGGGTGCGGTAGCTCAGGCGTACGGTCGTGGACGCTTTGGTTGGGCCCTCAGCGGGCTTCAGGGCACAGATCCCAGGGTGTACGTAGGTGCGCCCTTCGACTCGGAGGGTTGCGATGACTCGTGCTCGCGCGGTGCCGTGTACTCGATCACACTCGGGGACGATGGTGGCGTGGTGTCGGGCATCAAGCTCGGGCCGGCGAGCTGGGGGAGCGCGGGGCCGATGCTCGAAGAGAAGGCGTACTTCGGCCGCGCCGTGACCGCGGGTGAGGACGCGGATTCTGAGCGCGGCGGAGCACTGCTGGCCGTCGGAGCTCCCGGCCTTGCGAACTCTGGGATGGCGGGCGAGGTGCACCTCCTGCGCCTTGATACCGCTGGGGCGATCCTCGCCCTCGCGGTGGCGCCGCCCCCGCCCGGGCTGGGCTCCTCCACGCAGTTCGGCGCGGCGCTCGCTTTGGCTCCCGACTGGGACGCAAACGGCTCGCCGGAGCTCCTCGTCGGTGCGCCATCCGCTGCCAACGGCGGCGCCGTTGTGATCGTGTTCCTCGACCGGGGTAAGCCCGGCGGCTGGGCCTCCAATGTCGTCCTCGGCGCACCCGAGGGCGCGCGCGCCGCTGGCAGCCTTCCCAATGACGCGGGGCTTGCCTTCGGCCAGTCGGTGGCTCACCTCGGCCGGCTCAACGACGATGATCTGGTGGGGGATGTAGCGGTCGGCGCTCGCGACGACGGCGGCGGCACGGCTCTCGGCGCCGTGTGGATTCTCTTCATGCGACCACGCGCGTACCCGCCGCGTCCGCCGTCGGCTCCGCCGGCGCCTGCGCTGCCGCCCTCCCCACCGCCGCCGGCGGCGCCGCCTCCCCAGTCGCCACCGTCGTCGCCACCGCCATCGCCGCCGCCCAAACCGCCGCCGCCCTCGCGGCCACCCCCCGCCCTTCCACCGTCGCCCACGCTGCCGCCGCTGCCGCCGCTGACGCCGCCGCCATCGGAGCCGCCAGCGGTGGCGCCGCCGCCGGCGCCCGAGTCCTCGGAGGTGCTCTTCCTACCTGGCGCTGGAGCAGAGGGGCTCGAGAGCACCTCGCAGGAGTTACTTGGCGGCACCGACCGCGGCGGTGCGGCGACGGTGGGGTGGCTCTCGGCGGTGGTGATCATCGTTGTCGGGATGGTCGGGCTGTGTGCGGCGTACGTCTGCTTCCGTCGCAAGTGCTTCGACTTCAAGCGCAGGCGGAGGCTGCCGGAGGCGCTCATGCCCGCCACGTTCCGCGTCGAGCACCGCTCGCGTGAAGTCGGTGGCGCGAGCCGTCGACCGCGTGCGGATCCGCCGACGTCCGCACCCGGGCACCGCGACGACGCGACGGGGAGCGCGCCCCAGCACGGAGCACCCTCCGCGCCGCCGACGTCCAGTGGGGGCGTCTCCTACGCGGCCAACGTGCCGACGGCGGCCGCGGCCGCGGCCGGTGCGCCGCAGCAGCCACCGATACCGCGCGTCGATCTTTCGCTCCTCGATGACCGCGCTTACGCACTCAACGTCGCCGGCCGAAGCGCCCATCCCGCGGGGGCGGAGGCGCCGGTGGTTGCGCTTGGGGACATCCGCACAGCACTCGAGGACGTGCCGTACCTCCGGAACGTGCCCGGCTCGCCCGCTTTGCCCGCGTCGGGGCGCTTCGAGTCGCCGCGAGCCGCGCCCCGGGGTGCAGCTCCGGCCGTCGAGTACGCGCCGAACGTCGCCGGCGCGCCGGCGAGCGCGCCGGAGAGCGCGCCGGCGAGCGCGCCGGCGAGCGCGCCGCTCGCGGACGTCCCGTCGCAGCGCGGGTATCAGCTGAACGTGCCGCCACTCCGGCTGGGCGAGCTGCCGCAGACCGCCGTGGCCGCCGCCCAGGCCGCCGCCCCGCCCGAGGCGAGCGAGGACGACGAGGCGGACGACGAGGACGTCTTGGTCGCGTCGCTCGCCGGCGCCGGCAGCGAGATCGTCTACCTGGTCAACTACCCGTCGTGAGCGCGGTGGTTGCGCGCGGGAGAAAATAATAATAAGGAATTTACGTGACAAACTTGCTCCGTGCACTACATTGTAGCTCGCCCGGGGCGGATCGGGTACCAATACACTTACTTACTTACTTAAATTTTTGTTCCTTCATGGCAGCCGCCTCCTTGGCGGCAGCGGCCTTCATGGCAGCCGCCTCCTCAACGTCGAGCGCCTCGATCAGTGCACGAGCGCGAGCGGGCGTGAGCTCCTCGCTCTCTTACCCGGGAGGCTATGCACTGCAGTGGCAAATCTCGGAGGCCAATTTGACAAATGCAGGTCTCGCTCTCGCTGCTGGCGTCGGCTGCGTTCAACGGCGCGCCCGCGACGCGCCCGGCGATGCGCTCGCACAGCATCGCGATGGTGGAGCGCTCTGCCGCCATCCCGTTCCTGAAGAAGCCGTCCGTGCTGGACGGCACGCTGGCGGGCGACGTCGGCTTCGACCCGATGGGCATCAGCACGAGCATCTGCGAAATCAATCCGCAGGGATTGAACTACGTGGGCTCCTCTCCCCCGCCCTCCCCCCTTGCCCCTCCCCTCGCCCGCCACCCGCCACCACCTGCCCCGGCAGTTGCGCGAGGCGGAGCTCATGCACGGGCGCCAGGCGATGCTCGCGACGGTCGGCTTCGTGTTCCCGTCGCTGGTCGGCAAGCTGCCGGTGGGATGGGCTGCTGACGTCAGCACGAACCCGATCGCCGCGCAGTATGAGGTGCGGGCCGCGTCCAGCGCCAGCCCCTGCCCCACGTCGTCGCTGCGTGCGTGCGTGTATCGCCTGCGAGGGCGGCGCGATCTGAGCGCGCCGCGATCTGAGCGCGCCCTCGCGCCGCGGCAGCTGCCGCCCGCGGTGCTGTACCAGCTGCTCTTCTCGATCGCGATCGCCGAGGGGCTGCGAGCGCAGATCATCTTCAAATCGGACTCGGTCGCGGGCGAGCACGGGTTCGACCCGATGGGCTTCATCCCCAAGTACTGCGACACGCCCGAGAAGATGAAGCTGATGAAACTCAAGGAAATCAAGCACGGCCGCATTGCGATGATCGCCGTCGCCGGATTGTAAGCCGCGGCCGCCCCGCCTCCACGCTGTGCTACCTGTGCTACACAAGCGACCCTCGACTCGACTCCACCCGACGCCCCGCCCCACTGCTCGCAGCTACGTGCAGCTCATGCTCGGCAAGGGCATCTGGCCCATCCCCGCCGCCGAGTACGTCCTGCCGTCGGTGTCGTCCATGTGAGCCTTGTGAGCCTCCAGCGAGCTTGAAGGTTTAGGAATTCCTAGAAAGAAAATGGCAAGACCCGCGCGGAGACCCCTCTGTCCCCTGTGACGGCTGAGCAACGTTCTCTCTTCACATTTTCAGAAAAGCTTTGCATGCGAATCTCTCCGCGTCGTTCAGGGGCGAACGGGCGGCTTACGACTATCGCTGTTTAACGCGCTACTCAGCTGAGCTTCTTCGCACCCGAGATGGCGTGGTAGACGACGCTGTCGAGGAGGCCGGTGACGGTGAACACCCCGCCAATGATCGCACAGATCTGCGTCAGGAACGACGCGAAGGCCTCGCGCTCCTCGGTCACGACGACCTGCATCGGCGAGAGGTCGTACGAGAAGACGGCAGAGGGCAGGCTCGCGCCGTCCTGGTAGTTGTTGTTGTTCACCGTGTACTGGTACGTGTCGAGGAGCTTGCCGCGCGAGAGTTGATACGTCGTGTGCACCACCTTGAGGTAGTGCTCGAGCGTCGTGTTCTGGACGAGGGCGAGGTGGGCGGAGTTGGCGAGCACCGAGAAGCCGTTGGCCACCTCCTTCGGCAGCAGCCGAGTCTGCGCGGGGCTGAGCATCCGCCCGAACGACATGTAGCCCACGGTGTGGGACATGTTCAGGCGCCCAGGCTGGAACGAGTGCGAGCGCGAATGGGCAGAAATGTGGAAGTTCCCCGGGACGCGGTTCACGAAGACGACGCCTCGCATCGTGCACCCCTCGCCGTCCCCGCCCATCTCCGAGTCGCCTTCGCGCAGCGCCTCGCTCGCGTCGGCGTCGTGGACGTTCTCCAGGACGAACTTCTCGAGGGCCTCGTGCGTGCGGTCGCCAACGTACTGCTCGCGCGAGTGCGGGTTGTGCCGCCGGTAGATCTTGATCGTCGGGAAGGCGTGCACGTGCTGCGCTTGGCACAGGTCCTGGCCCTCCTGCCCCGTGCAGTCCACCTTTCCGAAGGAGACGTCGTTGCCCTCGGGCGTCTTCATAATCTCGTGGAAGGCCTCCTCCCACACCGGCGTGAGGCGCCGGCTCCACGGGCACCAAGGCGCGTAGAAGTTGACCATCACCAGCTTCTTGGCGGTGACCGCCGACATGAAGTCCTTTTGGGACAGCTCCGGCGAAACCTGCGGCACGTGCTCCGGAGCTCCCCTCGGCTCGGCGTACACGAGCTTCTTCGCGTCCTTTGCCGCGCGCCCCAGGACGCGCCCGTCGCGGTCGATGCGCGTCTTGATGATGTTCGACGTCACGTTCTGGAGGTGGGTGCCCATGACATCGGCGATATCGAGGCTGGCGTACCGGCACGCGAGCGCGTGCAGCGTCACATTGAAATTGATCTGCAGCTTCGACTCGAGGCTCTTGTCGAGCACAATGGCCGTCTTCGTGTCCACGCTCACGTACGCGCTGAAGCTGCGAGGTTAGCGCGGAGTACGGAGGCTCGGCGTCCACCGGGAGGGAGGGGGCGGGGAGGGCAGCGGGGGAGAGTCGAGTGGCGAGCTCGCACTTGGTGATGAAGAGGTACGCCATGATGAGAGAGCTCGCGAGCGAGATGGTCCCGCCGGTGAGCGTGGCCTCCGTCAAGTCATGCGGCACCTTTCTATAGAAGTGAATGCCCCGCAAGAAGCCGCCCAGCATCCTTTTCGTCGTGCAGCCGACGCCGCCTTACTCTGGATGCCGAACTCAAGAGTGAATTTCCTAGTAGGCGTAGTGAGCGTACTCTAGGCACGGCTGAGGTTCTCTGTGATCACAACTCTCCGCGCAGAGTTGTGTTCAACAAGGAGACAAGAAGGAAGAGGTGCTCTGCGAGATGAGGCGCCTGTTCCTCATCGCCGCCGCGCTCGCC
>MDTG01193697.1_pt1 | contig 11852 bp, 11 predicted proteins | sample 811421 | NCBI WGS metagenome assembly MDTG01 (sample SAMN05326645, study PRJNA326480) | marine metagenome | isolation source: seawater | place: Pacific Ocean: South East | collected 2011 | reverse complement strand
TTTTTTTAAAAATATTATCAAATTAAATTTGTTATTTTTTTTATTGATACTTCCCGGTACATTAGCGTTGACCAATAGTCACATAAAAAATACTTTTGATTTATATGGTTTTAAAAAGATAAATAAATGGACTACAGGAAAGCTTCTTTTTGATAAGCCAAGACTAGTTAACGCAATCAAATTAAAAAAATGTGAAGATTTTTTAATCTTAGATTTAAAGCACCATAACATGACGAGTGCAATTTCTCGTAAATCAAATTATATTGGTAATTACTCTTTTAATTATTTTGATAAATCTTTAATTATTGAGTCTAAGAGAAGAAAAGAAATACAAAAAGAAACTTCAAAAATGCTCTATAATAAAGAAACTCTAACGCAGACAATTATGGACGAATTTTATAATTTCGATTTAATTTTAATCACTGATAAAAAACATTTAAAACAATTTCCTGATGATATAATAAAATACGATTTAAAAAACGGTGATTATTTACTTATCTTTTTGAAAGAAGCAAATAAATTTAAAAAATTTGAAAATACTTGCTTAAAAAAAATAAATTTATGATATTTACAATTATAGTTCCTATATATAACGAAGAAAAAACTCTTCTTAGTGTTTTAAAAAACCTTAATAACTTAAAATTTAAAAATTTTAAAAAAGAAGTAATACTTGTGGATGATGGCTCAACGGACGGTACAAAAAAAATTTTACAGGAGAATAAAAATTTATTTGATAAGTTATTAACTAATCCCTTAAACAAAGGGAAAGGTGCTGCAGTTAAAGTTGCCTTAAACAATTGTAATGGAGATTATGTTGTTTTTCATGATGCAGATTTAGAATATGAGCCGGAAGACTTATTGAGATTCGAAGATGTTTTCGTAAAATTTGATGCAGATGGAATAATAGGTTCACGGTTCGTTTACAGACATTATACAAGATCACATAATATATTAAATAAATTTGGCAACTCTTTGATAACTACAATATTTAATCTTCTTTATAATACAACTTTTACAGATGTTTTTTCATGTTATTTTGCGTTTAAAAGAAATCTTTGCAACCCAGTAACTTTAAAAAAAGATGGTTTTGAACAACACGCTGAGCTATTGGTCAAAGTAATAAAAAAAGGTTCTAAATTTTATGAAGTGCCAATTAGTTATAACGGTAGAAGTGTTAAAGAAGGAAAAAAAATTAAATTTTATCATATTTTTCCAATACTATTTCAATTAATTATTGGTAAATTTAGATGAACATATTATTAACTGGTGGCGCAGGATACATAGGAAGTCATGTTGCCTTAAATTTATTGGATCAAGGGCATGAAGTAACAATTATAGACAGTCTAGTTAACTCAGATGGCAAACTAATTCCACCAGAAGCAAAATTTATAAAAAGTGATATTGCAGATGAAAAAATAATTTCAAAAATTTTTGTTAATAAAAAATATGATGTGGTAATGCATTTTGCCGGATTTACACGAGTAGGGGAGTCAGTAAAATTTCCTGAAAAGTACATTTTAAATAACTATGAAAAAGCAAAAACCTTTTTTAATATTTGCATTGAAAACAATATTAAAAAAGCAATTTTTTCTTCGACAGGTTCCATTTATGGAAATTTAAAACAAAATATTAATATTTCAGAAAGTGTAAAAGCAAATCCTACAAATCCTTATTCTGAGTCTAAATTTAAACTTGAAAACTTTTTAATTAAGAAGTCTGATGAAAAATTGTTAGACACAATAATTCTGAGATATTTCAATGTTGCAGGCTCAGATGAAAAAATGAGATCTGGTTTGTTATCTAATCCAGATAATTTAATAAAAGCCGTATGTGAAGTAGCTACCTATAAGAAAAAAAAATTTACTGTTAATGGTAATAAATATAATACCAAAGACGGTACTGCTATTAGAGATTTAATTCATGTTTCTGATCTAGCAGAAATGCACTTATTAGCAGCAAAAAAAATAATTAAAAAAAATGGTTTTGAAATATATAACTGCGGATATGGCATGGGTTACTCTATAGAAGACGTAATCAAAGAAATGAACAATTTAATAGGTAGGAAAATTAATTATGAGTACGGACCTAATAGAGAAGGAGATGTAGAATATTCGGTTTCCGATAATACTAAGTTTAAGAAAAATTTTAAATGGGAACCTAAGCACAACAACTTAAATTATATTTTAAAAACAGCTTTAAATTGGGAAAAATCAATATCAAATAAATAATTTGATAAATAATTAACCTGATGTTATTCATATATTAAGTGTTTAATTCAATTCATAAAAAATTCTGGAATAAAAAAAAGGTTTTTGTAACTGGTCATACTGGCTTTAAAGGCAGTTGGCTGTGCATATTTTTAGATTTACTTGGCGCTGAAGTTTACGGTTATGCCTTAAAACCAAAAACAAAACCAAATTTATTTAATCAAGCCAAGGTCAGTAAAATTTTAAAAAAATCTATAATCGCTGATGTCAGAGATTATAAAAGATTATATAAAGAAATAAAAAAATCTAAATCGAGCATAGTTTTTCATCTAGCTGCTCAACCACTTGTAAGATATTCTTACATTAATCCAAAAGAGACTTTTGACACAAATTTTACCGGCTCACTAAATATTTTAGAATCAGTGAGAAAAATTAAATCAGTTGAGACAACCATAATAATCACAACGGATAAAGTTTATGATATTTCGAAAAATAGAATATTTAAAGAAACAGATACTTTGGGAGGCTTAGATCCCTATAGTGCTTCAAAAGTTTGTGTGGAGTCTTTATTTTCCTCTTATGACAATTCTTTTTTTAAAAATAAAAAAAAACAAATGGTAGCAACAGTAAGAGCTGGCAATGTAATTGGCGGAGGTGATTATTCAGAAGATCGGCTGATACCTGATATTTACAGGTTTAAAAATAAAAAGAAAAAAATTATACTTAGAAATCCAATTGCCGTTAGACCTTGGCAGCACGTTTTGGAGCCTTTAAGCGGATATCTGCTTTTAGCAGAACAAATACATGAAAAAAAATTAAAAAAGGAAAAACAAAATTGGAATTTTGGTCCAAATATTTCAAATTGCAAAACTGTAAAGTATGTAACAAACTATTTTGCTAATAAATTAAAATTAAAAACAGTAGTAGAAAATCCCAAAAATAATAACTTTAAACCAGAAACAAGTATTTTGAGGTTAAGCAATCATAAAGTAAAAAAATTTTTAAAATGGAAACCAAAGTGGTCTTTAAATGAGTCTTTAGAAAAAATTATTGAATGGAACAATTTAATAAAAAAGTATAAAGCTTTAGAAGTGTGTAGAAATCAAATTATGAGTTTTCAAAAAAAAATATAAATTATGAAAAGATTATCAAAAATTCCTTATGGAAAAAATGTTTATGATCAAAGAGAGATTAAGGCCGTAATAAAGACTTTAAATAAGTCTACTCAAATGGGAGAGTCTGTTAACACCTTTGAAAAAAAAGTTTCAAAATATTTTTCTAAAAAATTTGGATTAATGGTTAACTCAGGTTCTTCTGCTTTAATTTTAGCATTACAGGTGATGAATTTTAAAAAAGGTAGCGAAGTATTAACTCCATGTTTAAATTTCGGAACTGCAGTATCTTCAATTATGTTAAATAATTTAACTCCAATTTTAGTTGACTGTGAAGTTTCAACTTTACAGATCGATTTATCAAAAATAGAAAATAAAATTACAAACAAAACTAAAGCAATGTTAATTCCTAATTTAATTGGAAACATTCCTGATTGGAAAGGGATAAGAAAAATTGCAAATAAATATAATTTAATGATTATTGAGGACTCCGCAGACACTCTTGGCGGAACAATAAAAGGGAGATCAACAGGAATATATAGCGATATATCTATAACAAGTTTTTATGGTTCCCACACAATTAGCTGCGCTGGTAATGGAGGCATGTTTTTAACTAATAATAAAAACTTTTTTACAAGAGCCAAAGTTTTGAGAAGTTGGGGAAGAATGTCAACAATGATTAAAGATTCTGAAAATATTAAAAAAAGACTTGGTATTAAATTAAAAGGTTTTGATTATGATAAAAAGTTTGTTTTTTCAGAGGTGGGTTATAACTTTGAACCATCAGAAGTAGGGGCTTCTTTTGGACTAATCCAGTTAGATAAATTTAAAAAATTTAATGCTATGAGGAATAAGAATTTTAATTCGCATTATAACTTTTTTAATAAACTAAAGAAATATTTTTTAGTTCCAAAAATATCAAAAGATGTGAAAACTAATTTTCTAGCATACCCAATAATTTTAAAGGAAAAATTAGGATTTAACAGAAAAGAACTTCAAATTCACCTAGAAAAAAACAAAATACAAACAAGGCCTATTTTTAGTGGAAATATATTACGTCATCCTGCTTTTAGTTGTTTAATAAATAACAAAAATAAATTAAACGAATTTAAAAATTCTGATTATATAATGAAAAATGGATTGTTAATTGGATGTCACCAAGGGCTTACAAAAAAAAACATTTCACAAATACATAATGCAATTTTAAGTTTTAAAAAAATTAAATAAATTGAAAATTTTAACAATTATAGGTGGAAGTGGTTTTATCGGAAAGTCTTATATTGATGGTTTTCAAAGAAACATAATCTCAAATTTAAAAATTAAGAAGATAAATATTATATGTAGAAAAGCTAAAAATTTAAAAGCAAATAAACTTTTAAAATTCAAGAATATTAGAATTATTAAAGGAGATATAAGGTTTTTAAAAAAAATTCCAAAAAGTGATCTTGTAATTTATGCGGCTGAAACCTCTAAGATTAAAGATTTTAATAACAAAGTTAAAATTACTAAAGATCATAAAAATGCTATAGATAATTTTTGTAAAATTATAGAAAATAATAAAAAAGCTAAAATTTTATACGTTAGTTCAGGAGTGGTTTACGGACCTAAATTAAAATATAAAAAATCAGATTACTATAAAAATATATATTCAAGTTTAAAAGTTTATTCAGAAAATCGCATAAAACAATTATCAAAATTTGGTATGAAAACCACTATAGCTAGGTGTTTTACTTTTGTAGGATTTTGGCTACCTAGAAACCAACATTATGCTATTGGAAACTTTATTAGAGACGGTTTGACAAAAAAGATAATAAACGTAAAAACAAAAAAAAATTTAATTAGGAGTTATATGTACGCTGACGATCTAATTTATTGGCTGACTAAGATCGCTCTAAATGCAAATCTAAAATGCCCTGTATATAATGTGGGTTCTAATAAAGCTGTAAATATCTATTCTATAGCAAGACTTATTGGAAAAATTATGAATAAACCTGTAAAATTTTCAAAGTCAAATATAAAAAAAATTGATAAATACGTGCCTAACATCAATAAAGCTAAAAAAAAACTTAAACTTAAAATTAATTATGATTTGAAGGAGTCAATTAATTTATCTATAAATGGTAGTTATGAAAAAGCTAATTAGTATTATTACACCAACCTTTAACGAAGAAGGCAATATAGAAAAACTATGTTCTAAAATATCCGAAGAGCTTACAAAAACTGAATATAATTATGAACACATAGTCATAGATAATAATTCCAATGATAAAACTGTAGAAATTTTAAAAAAAATTGCAATTAGTAATAAAAATCTAAAAATAATAATTAATGCAAGAAATTTTGGTCATATAAAGTCACCAATTCATGGCATGCTTCAGTGCGAAGGTGATGCTGCAATTCTTATGAGTTCTGATTTTCAAGATCCGCCAGAAATGATTGGAGAATATATTTCTCAATGGGAAAAAGGTTTTGATGTTGTTTTAGCCCAAAAAGAAACTACAAAAGATAACTTCTTTGCAAGTATAACAAAAAAAATCTTTTACAAATTTATAAAATTAATATCAGAAGTACCTTTAATGCTTAACACTACAGGTGCAGGATTATTTGATAGAAAAATTATTGAACAGGTAAGAACAATAGATGATCCTTATCCTTATTTTAGAGGATTAATCTCAGAAATTACATCTAACATAAAGTTAATAAAATTTAATCAACCAGAAAGATTTTCAGGAAAAACTAAAAATAATTTTTACACATTATATGACATTGGTATTTTAGGAATAATTAAGCACTCTAAAATTCCTTTAAGAATGATGACTTTCTTGGGGTTTTTTACCAGTATAATTTCGATAATAATATCTTTAGTTTTTTTATTTCGTAAAATATTTTTTTGGAACTCATTTGATTTGGGAATAGCACCATTAATTGTCGGTTTATTTGGTATTGCCTCGATACAAATATTTTTATTAGGTTTTATAGGCGAATACGTTATGAATATTTTGACACAAACTAGAAAACTTCCTTTAGTAGTAGAAAAAGAAAGAATAAACTTTTAAAGAAAAATAGTGAAAAATAAATTAAAAAAAGTAAGTGATATTATAGCTCTGTTTTTAAAAGAAAAAAAAATTAGACATGTATTTGGTATAATAGGGTCTGCTAATGCTCATATATTTGATTCAATTTCGAAGTTAAATTATACAGAAATTGTTTGTGTTCATCATGAGCAAGCTGCTACGATGGCAATGCAAAATTATTACAGAACTACAGGAAAAATTTCTGCAGCTCTTGTAACAGCTGGCGGCGCAAGTTCTAACGCGATTACAGGAGTGATAAGTGCTTGGGCCGATTCAATTCCTGGGATAATTATTTCTGGGCAAGAAAATTTAAGATTTATTAAAGCGTATAAAAAAATGAGAATGTGGGGAATTCAAGGTTTTGACTCAACTCACATGGTTAGCAAAGTAACAAAATACTCTAAAAGATTAGTTAATCCAAATGAAATTCTTTATGAACTTGAAAAGAATTATCATATATCAATGACAGGTAGACCCGGCCCTGTTTGGCTTGATATACCAATAGATATTCAAGGAACAAAGATATTAAATTCTAATAAACTTAAAATTTTTAAATTAAAAAAAGAGATTAAATCTAATTTAAAGAAAAACGAATTATTAAAGTTATCCAAAATGATAGAAAAGTCTAAGAGACCAGTTTTTTGGTTTGGTAATGGAATTAAACTTTCAAAAAAAAAACAAGCTGTAAAAAAAATTCTACAAAAGTATCCATTTCCATCATTTGTAAGTTGGGCAGCTATTGACTTGTTAGATTCAAATCATAATTTAAATTTTGGAAGGCCAGGTGTTTATGGAAATAGAGCTTCAAATTTTATTTTACAAAATGCAGATTTAATAATTTCAGTTGGTACCAGAATGTCAATTCCAATGGTTGGTTATGTTCAAAATGAATTCGCAAGAAAAGCAAAAATTATTCAAGTTGATATTGATAAAACAGAAATAAAAAAACTAAAGAATAAAATCAACTTAGGCATCAACATAGATGCAAATATATTTCTAGAAAAAATGTTGAGTCGTATCAAAAATAATATAAACAAGAAGTCACTTATCGATTGGACGAATTACTGTAGAAAAACTCTTAAAAAGTACCCTCATATTGAAGTAAAAGCTCATGCTGATAAAAATGGATATATTAATTCATACAGATTTTTAGATAAACTCTCCAATTATTTTAGAAAAAAAGAATGTATTGTTACTGACATGGGAACCGCTTTGTTAAGTGGCCACCAAGTTTTAAAAATAAATGAAAAGCAAACTCTAATGACATCAACAGGTCTAGGTGAAATGGGATTTGGTTTACCTGGTGCCATAGGTGCTTCATTTGGAAGAAATAAAGGAGAAGTAATTTGCTTAAATTGTGATGGAGGCATGATGATGAATATTCAAGAACTTCAAACAATTGATCATTATAAATTACCAATAAAAATTTTTGTTTTCAATAATGATGGATATTTAATGATTAAACATACTCAAAAAAATTTATTTTCTGGAAGGTTTAGTGCCGTCGATAAGAAAACAGGAGTTTCCTGCCCCAATTTCAAAAAAGTAGCAGCAGCATTTAATATGAAATATTATTTAATCAAAAATTGGAAAGATTTTAATTTACAAATACCAAAGATTTTAAAAGAAAAAAGAGCAATCATTTGTGATGTAATGATGGATCCATTGCAATTTTTTTATCCAAAATTATCCACTGCCATGACTAAAGAAGGTAAAATTATTTCACCGCCACTTGAAGATCTTTCTCCGTTAGTAAATAGATCGACATTAAATGATAGTATGATTATACCAATCCATAAAAAATCTAAAAACATTAATTAAATTTATTTTTTTGATTTTTTAAGATTATAAAGAATATTAAAAATTAAATCTTCTTGACCTGCTACGAGTTTTTTTTGGCCGATAAACTTAAAAGCCTCAATATCATCTAGCTTAAATTTATTTGAATAATAATCTACTTTAGATGCAAAACCTGAAAAAAGGCCATAATTTGCGCTCATTATGTTCTTTGGTTCTGTATGCGGATTTTTGTATTTAACTAATTTATCATTAAAAAATGATGGAAAAGTTTTGGCTAATTTATAAAGTACATTTAAGTTAATATTAGTTTTAATATTAATTCTTTCCATGACTGTTGCCAGTACATCTAATTGAGTATTTCCAGCTCCTGCTCCAAATCCTTTTATAGATGCATCTATAACATTTGCGCCATGTTGATATGCAACAATACTATTCCAGACCGCTGTACCAAAATTATTATGACCATGAAAGCCCAGATTTACTTTAAACTTACTTTTAATATTTGTAAAAATCTCTTTAACATCTGCTGGTAAAAAAATACCCGCTGAGTCCATAATAATTATAGTTTTAACGCCTAAATCAATTAAATATTTTACTTTTTTTAAATAGTCTTTCTCTTTGTTGTAAACTAAATGAGCCATCATTAAAACGCCCCAGGCTTCAACTTTTCTTTTATTACAAAATTCAATCTGACTAAAAACAGTGTCTATTTCTGTTGAATTAGTCCCAATTCTAAAAATATCAACTCCACAATCTATTGCTTTGCTTAAGTCAGTTAATCTTGAGAAGCCAGGTATTGAATGTATGGAAAGTTTAACTTTTTTGAGAGCTTTTCTAGCAGTCTTAAGAGCCACTTCGTCTGTAATTATTGATCTACCTATCGATAGAGAGGAAGCTCCAAGCCCGTTTCCGTGCCCGACTTCAACAATTTTTATATTAGCCTTTTCAGCTTCGCGACAATACCTCTTTATAATTTCTTTAGAAATAGTGTGATTAACAGCATGGTTTCCATCTCTTAAAGTAACATCGCTAATTATAAGTTTATTTTTTTTCATTTAAAAACCTCGAAAGGTAGACTGCTGATGAAGTTATAATATCTAAATTGCCCGCATAAGTTGGTAAATAATCTCCTTGACCTACTACTCTTACTGTAATTCTTATTATATTTTTTTCTAAAGATTTAAATATTTTAGCATTGTATTGAGGTATATAAACTTTAATCTTTTTGTTTATTTTATTAACAGCATTTTCTATCTTTTTAAAATCTATAATATTTATGCTGTTTTTTAATTCAAAAAACAAAGAGTTCATCATGTTAACTGGCGGTTTTGATGGGTTAATGTTAATTATCACTTTAACTTTATTTATCTTTGTTAATTTTTTAACAGCGTTTTCAGTATTTGTAATGTACTCATCAATATTATCTCTAGTAGCTTTTCCAGCGCTTTTAGAAGCAATGCTTGAAACTAACTCAACATATTGAAGTTTTGATTTTAGTATTTTTTTTACTTCACTAATTATTGGTATCGAAGTCTGTCCGCCGCAAGTAATTAAATTAACAATTGGAGGTATTTTTTTCTTATTTATATATGGAACTAGATATGTCCCATTTTTGGACGGAGTTAAATTTATAAAATATTTATTTATCAAATATTTTCTAATTTTTCTTAAAATCAATATATTTGATTTTGCAGATGTCGCGTCAAAAATAACTTTAGTATCTTTTAAATTAGTTATTACACCGTCTATACCCTTAGAAGAGTAATTAAATTTTCTTTTTTGGCAGTATTTTGCCCCTTCAGAATTTTTTCTTCTATTAAAAATATAAATTTTATCAAATACTTTGCTTTTTAGACATTTTATATAAAGATCAATTCCTATTTTTCCTGTTCCTATAATAATACAATTCATTAGTTTTTTTTTTGATAAAGCCTGATTATAGAATTTAGAGGTAATCATTATTTTTAAACATATGTAGATATATTACTCTTAAACAATTTTAAATTTTCATGCAATTAAAAGATATCTTTAAGATTAAAAAAAAGCTTAGCTTTTCAAATAGCCATGAAAAATAATAGCCGTACTCATGCCAAATTTACGTTTATAAGATTCTTTCATATAAACTTCTTTTTTAAGTATTTTTATGTAATCTGTTTTAGTCCGTATATAGTTACCAATATCTAAAGCTTTTAAAAAAAATTGTAATGAAAAAAAGTTAGTAGGATATAACGGTTCGATTATTAATATTTTACTTTTTTTTTTACTGTTTTTTCTTATGAAGCGAAAAGATCCTTTCACTTGTTTGTCTGACAGATGGTGAATAACATTATTAATTAAAATTGCATTAATACTTTTTTTATAATTCTTAGTAACATTATCTTTAAAGTTTGAAAATTTATATCTTGTGTTTATTTTTTTTGCATTAAGTATAAAATTCTCATTTACATCAACACCTAAATATTTTTTATGATTAAATAATTTACAAAAAAAACCGACGCCACAACCATAATCAAGCACAAAATCTTTTTTTTTAAAAAATTTGTTAATTATTTTAGACCAATTTTTTGTTGTAACAGGACCTATATTCATTGGAGTAAAATATTTTGTAAAATTATTTTGAAAAAAATCTGCTATAATGATAATTGGGTACAAAACAAACCGTGTAATTTTATAAATTTTCATAATTATTTTTTATTTATCTTATTGTTTATGTGATGGCAAATTATAGATACACTATTAGCTATATTGAGACTCTCCATATTTCTACTTATATTAATCTTAAATTGAAAATCAGAATTTTTTAATGTTTGATCTCTTATTCCATCACCTTCGGAGCCAAAAAGTAGAATATTTTTTCCATCCCATTTATGATTAGTAAAGTCTTTTGTGGCATTGCTGTCAAAGGCGCTGACCCAAAATTCTTTTGTTTTAAGAAATTTTAAAGCTGTATTTACGTTTGAAACTTTAAACAATCTAATATGTTCAACACCACCACTAGCACTTCTATATAGCAATTTACTATTCGATGGATATGATCTTTCTTTAACAATAATTCCATCTATATTAAAAGACACAGAGCTTCTAATAATTGAACCAATATTTCTCGGATCAGTAACTCCATCTAGGGCAATTAAATTCACATTCTTTTTTTTATTTTCAATAACAAATTCTTTTAATGTAATTTCATCTAGCTGCTCCACCTCTGCTATTAACCCTTGGTGAGAAATCTCATCTCTTCCACACAGATTGTCTAATTCTTTTCTAGATTTGTAAAAAACATGAACTTTTTTAAGTAAGTTAAATGATTGATTTTCTCTGTTTAAATTCTTTTGGGCGTCCTCAGTTAAAAAAACCCTTTCAATCTTTCTATTGGGGTTTCTTAATGCTTCAGTTACGGCATGTTTACCTACTATTAATATTGTCGTTTTTTTCATAAAAAATGATTAAATTTTCCAAATAAATAGCATATTTCAACACAAAATGATTTATTGCTTTTATCGCACAAGTTGCCTATAAAACGCTTGTTGTTAAATACTTTTTAAGTTAGGGGGTATCCCTAAGAAAAAAATAAGGAGGGGTACCAAAGCGGTCAAATGGGGCGGGCTGTAAACCCGTTGCCTTCGGGCTTCGAAAGTTCGAATCTTTCCCCCTCCACCAAA
>MDTG01187194.1_pt1 | contig 11852 bp, 11 predicted proteins | sample 811421 | NCBI WGS metagenome assembly MDTG01 (sample SAMN05326645, study PRJNA326480) | marine metagenome | isolation source: seawater | place: Pacific Ocean: South East | collected 2011 | reverse complement strand
GATCCCACTACATTAAATAGACAAGGACCTGATATAGGTACACAATATAGGTCTGTTATTTTTTATTATTCAAACCTGCAAAAAGAAATTGCCGAAAAATCGAAGTTAAATTATCAATCTAAATTTAATGGCAAAATAGTAACTGAAATTGAAAAAGCTAAAGAATTTTTTGAAGCTGAAGATTATCACCAGTGTTATATTCAAAAGAGAAGTATTTGATTGAAATTAATGTAATTTCAAATGATTTTTTTTATGCTTTATTTTTAGGATGGCTAATTTTATTTATATTTTGGATTTTTATATTGATATTCATTTTCTTTAGGAAGCCTCCCAGGGCTAAATTAACTGCCAGGCTATCATTTATTTCAATATCGTTTTTTTTGATAATATTGATGTTTTTGCTATTTTTAAAATAATCGATTCGTTTTTTAAAAAAATTTCACTAATTAAACTTCTATATGTAGTAGGTTAATACAAAAAATATACTAACATATTGAGATTTAATGATTTTTTTTAATTTTGGTTGAATAGTGATTTTTTCAGCCCTATAACACATATGTTTTTAATAGGTAAATTCATCAAAAATATACGGATAGGAAAAATGTCTATAGTAGATAATTATTTTAAGCAGAATAGAGTAACTCACACTTTTTCAAGTTGCCAGTGGCCTATTGGTGATCCACAAGAAAAAGAATTTCATTTTTGTGAAGCTAACACAGTACCAGGAAAGCCATATTGCAAACAACACTGTGATGTTGCATATATTGACGAAAGAGAGCTTAAAAAGGAAAAAGAAGCTCAAAAGAACCGTCGAATTGCTGCTTAGTTGCAAATCATTTTTTTAATACTTTTTAAAGGCTATTTTAAATAGCCTTTTTCATTTTATTGACTTTAAATACCATTATCTTAATGTAATTTAATTTTATATTAATATGCTTTTTTCAATATTAAAAAAAATTAAATTTACTGGTACTTTGGTAATAGTTGATTCTAATAATGTTTCGCATAAGTTTGGAAATAATAACCCATATGTAAAAATTCGATTAAAATCAAAATCCATAGAAAGAAAATTATTTCGAAATCCAAGTCTACATCTTGGTGAGGGTTATATGAATGGTGAAATAATTATTGAGGAGGGGACTATTGAACAGTTTATAGATATTGTAACTTCAAGTTACGATGATTTTATTAAACAAAATATTTTTTTCAAATACTATGAAAATGTATCTTCATTCCTAAAGCCTTTTCATCAAGTAAATCAACTTGTGAACTCAAAAAAAAATGTAGCACATCATTATGACTTGAATGAAGATTTATATAAACTTTTTCTTGATAAAGATATGCAGTACTCATGTGCGTATTTTCACAATCCTAATATAAGTCTTGATCAGGCTCAAATAGATAAAAAAAATCATATAATTAATAAATTAAAAATTAATGAAAATATGAGAGTTTTAGATATAGGCTGTGGATGGGGAGGTATGGCAATACATATTGCTAAAACTACCGGAGCTAAAGTGAAAGGTATTACATTATCAGAGAATCAGTTTGCTACTGCAAAAAAAAGAGCACAAGATGAAGGATTGTCTGAAAAAGTTGATTTTGCAATTCAGGATTATAGGCATGAAAATGGTATATATGATAGAATAGTTTCTGTTGGTATGTTTGAACATGTTGGTGTTAAATATTTTAAAACTTTTTTAAAAAAATCTTATGAACTTTTAAATGATAGTGGAGTATTTCTACTTCATACAATTGGCCAAAGAGGAAAGCCAACTGCAACAAGTCCATGGATACGAAAATATATTTTTCCAGGGGGATATATACCCTCATTGTCTGAAATATTAACTGTTTGTGAGAAACAAAACATAAATATTACAGATATTGAAATTTTACGTCTGCATTATGCCCATACTTTGTCACATTGGTATCGTAATACTCTAAATAACAAAGATAAAATAGTAAAAATGTTTGATTCTAGGTTTTTTAGAATGTGGGAATTTTATTTATTGGTAAGTAAATATTCATTTGTAAACATGGGAAATGTAGTTTTCCAGATTCAAATAGCTAAAAACATAAACAATCTGCCACTTACTAGAAATTACATCTATAATTAAAATAATTTTTAAGTTAAATTATATGGTAACAAAAATAATATATTTTTAGAACTATTATGCAGTCTACAATGAATCAATATTTAATACGTGTTGGAATATTTCTAATTTTATTATTTATAGTTGTGGTTTTATTATACCCTGTTTTGCAGAATGCATTTTTGTCTAATGTGTTTATTAATTCTATAATCATCTTAACATTAGTAGTTGGGCTAATTTTTAACATTTATCAATTAATTATTATTAATAATGACTATAGTAGCTTATCAAGCTTTAATATTCATAAATCGCCTAAATCTTTTATTAATTCAAAAAATATTTTAAAAAATATTTCTTTAGAGTTAAAACAATTGGAAGGGCATTATGTTTTTAAATCATCATCTATTAATAGTTTATTAGAAAATGCTGACATGTCCCTTGCTAGTGTTAGAGAAACTTCAAGATATCTAGTAGGGCTGCTAGTATTTTTAGGTCTGCTAGGTACTTTTTGGGGACTATTAAAAACAATTGGTTCTGTTGGAGTTGTAATAAGTGGATTAGGTATTGATGATACAAATGTAGCAGGTTTTTTTAATAGTTTAAAAGATGGACTGAATGCACCACTCCAAGGTATGAGTATAGCTTTTAGTAGTTCACTTTTAGGTTTAGCTGGATCATTGATTTTAGGTTTTGTAGATCTTAACCTTGGACAAGCGCAAACGAAATTTAGTCAATATTTTGAAAAAGTACTAAATAATAACACTTCTCCAGACTTAATTAATACTAATAAAAGTCAGGATATAACTAAACAAGCAATACAAAAAATTTATGATAATTTTGAAAATATCTTGCACACCTTAAAGGAGACTAATCAAAATCAAAAACAAATTTATTTACATCTTGAAACTTTAAATAAGCAACTTAACCAAATTAATAAAAACTCTTTAGAAGGAGACAAAAAATTATCAAATTTTTTATCAACACAGCTTAATACTCAATCAAGTATGCTTCAATTATCTAACCAGCTAGCTAAGGAAGGTCTAATTGATGTTAAAACAAAAAAATATCTAGAAAATATAGATAAAGGAATAAAAAAATTAACTGAAATAAAGAAAAAAAATTAGAAAATGACTACAAGGTATCTCAGGAATCGCCTTAGTGAAAATACGAATTTATGGCCAGGCTTTGTAGATGTTCTTGCTACATTGCTGATTGTTATAATTTTTATACTTATGGTTTTTACAGTATCACAAATTTATTTAAGTGATGCTATTTCAGGAAGAGATAAGATTTTAAGCGACTTAAAAAAACAAATAAATGAATTATCACGAATTTTAGTTACTGAAAGTACAGAAAAACAAGAAGCTTTATCAATATTATCACAAACTACAATTGAATTGGATAAAACTAAAGAAGATCTTGAATCTGAACAATTATTTGCTGAACAGCTGCAAACAGATATTGCACAAAAAAGGTCTGAAATATTTGTTCAAGAACAAAATATTGTGGCTTTAAGTGAGCAAATTAAAGAACTTCTAACAGAATTAAGAATTGTTGCTACAGCTCTAGAAACATATGAAGGAATTGAAATAGGTATTATTCAAACTGAAGGTTTGGGTGAGCGAATTAATAAAGCTCTTGCTACAAGAATTGATCAATTAAAAAATCTGAACAATGAACTTGATTTAACCAATAAAAAACTGCAACTTAGTGAAGAAAATTTAGCAATAAAAGTTTCTGAATTAGACTTACTTAATAACAAGTTAATTAAAAATGAAAAAGAATTAGAAAATAAAATATTGGAATTAGATGAAAAAAATAAAAATCTTCAAGCTATAAATCAAAGTTTGGGTCTCGATGATGCAGATCTTATGCAACAATTACAGGCCATTAAAAATAAAAATCAAGATTTAATAAATCTAAATAATCAACTAATAGAATCAAAGAAAGAAACTGAAATTGTTAATGCAAATTTAACTTTAAGAGATCAAGAGTTACAAGATCAAATTTTAAAGTATCAAACTTTAACTAATAATTTACTAAAACTAAATGAGAGTCTTGGTCTCAATGATGCGGATATTCAGGAGCAATTGTTTGCTATAAAAAAGAAAAATGAAGAGTTATCTAATTTAAATAGAGATTTGTTAGATAAAGATAAGACAATATTTGATTTAAGGGGAAAAATTCTTGAATTAAATAATATTTTATCTTTAAATCAAGAAAAACAAACTGAACAAATAGAATTAATCTCAGAACTTCAAAAGGAAGTTACTAGTTTATCTACCTCAAAAGCTATAGACGAAGAATCTATAAAAGAAATGGAAATACAGGCAGTACAAGCTTTAGATCAGGTTGCTTTATTATCTAATGAAATTGATATTTTAAAAAATGAAATTAATATTTTAAATAGAGCACTTGAATCTAGTGAACAAGATGCATTAACCAAAGATTTAAAAATTGAAGTGTTAGGTGAGAGATTAAATAAAGCACTAACTTCAAAAGTTTTTGAGTTACAAAAATATAGATCAGAGTTTTTTGGTAAACTACAAAGTATTTTAGGAGAAAGAAAAGATATTAAAATCGTCGGTGATAGATTCATATTTGAATCTGAGCTGTTATTTGATTCTGCATCCGCTGATTTGCAAATACAAGGAAAAGAAAAATTAAAACAGATTGGAAAAACTCTTAAAGAAACAACTAGTCAAATACCTTCAGATATTGATTGGATTATCCAAGTAGAAGGACATACTGATAAAAGACCTATAAATACATTGAGGTACCCTTCTAATTGGGAATTATCAACAGCTAGAGCTAATTCAGTTTTAAAATTGTTACTTGATATTGGATTTAGCCCGAATAGACTTTCAGCAGCTGGATATGGAGAGTTTTATCCAATAAGTAATGGCGAGGAAGAAGAAGATTTTCAGCAAAATCGTAGAATTGAATTGAAATTAACTTCACGATAATTGCCTTAAATATAACATAAATTTTTCTTAATTAGTAATTATGCGTATTTTATTTGTAGTTATAATAATTTTAATATCTAACAAAGTTTATTCAGCTTGCGATGATCAACCGTCAAATGAGGTTGATTGGTCTAATTGTAACTTTGTTGAGAATCTTGATCTATCTGGCGTTGGTTTAGCAAAATCTGAAATGTCGGGTATTAATTTATCTTTAGCTAATTTAGAAAAATCACAACTGAATAATTCAAATTTATCTTTTGGCAATTTTATATTTACTAATTTTAGTAATTCAAATTTGTTTTCTTCAAATTTACAATATGCAAATTGCAATAATGCTAATTTTAATAATTCTAATTTAGCAAAAGTTAATTTTGAAGGAGCTAACTTGTTTACCACTTCTTTTAAAGGAGCTAACCTGTTTGAAGCCAACCTTCTTGGAGCTAATATTTCAGGTGCAATATTTGAAGAAGCAAACCTTTCAGCTGCTATTTGGGTTGATGGTAAAAAATGCGCTCTTGGTTCTATAGGCACATGCAATTAATGTACATCAATTTTTAAGCATCATACATTATCTTGTGCTACCCAACATAACTCCAATTATTCAAAAACGTTATCATCAGAGTCAAATTTTGTTATTTCAATAAATCAATCTACAGGATTAAATATACTAAATTAAAATACTGATTTACTTTTATAATAATTAATGCACAGATCTATTTTTTATGAAAGATAATTCATATTTATTTGCTTTTATTGTAGTTTTTTTAGCAGGCCTTTCATGGAGTTTTGGAGCAGTAGTAGTGCGCCATATGGAAGATGCTAATTTTTATGTTTTCCAATATTTGTTTTATAGGGGAATTTCTATTGCGTTAATACTTATATGCTATTTAATTGTTAAAGAAGGTTTAAGTTTTTATAAAAATTTTTTAAAAATTGGTATTTCTGGTATTTTAGGTGGAATATTTTTAGCTACTGCTTTTACTGGTTTTATTTATTCTATTACGATTACAACTGCTGCAGTAACACTTTTTATGTTGGCTGCAATGCCCTTCATAGCAGCAATATTTGGTTATTTTTTATTAGGGGAAGTACTTAGGAGATCGACCATTATCGCAATGATAGTTGCTTTTATTGGAGTTTGTATAATGATTATTAATGACTCTATTTCAGGGACAGCTCTAGGTGCTCTTTTAGGTTTTTTATCAGCAACTGGTTTTGCACTTTATACTATAACTATCCGTTGGAAGCCTGAAACACCAAAATTTACTACCGTTGTGCTTGCAGGATTATTTTGTACATTTTTTTCATTTATTGCTCTAGGTTTTTCAATCGAACCTTTTAAAACAATGCCAACAATAAACTCTTATCTTAGTTTATTACATGGTTTATTCGTTGCTACTGGTTTAATATTATATAGTCTTGGTGCAAAATATCTTCCATCAGCTGAACTAGCTTTATTATCCTTAATGGAAGTAGTAGGTGGTGTTTTATGGGTTTGGTTACCAATTTTTGGAATTAATGAAACACCCTCATTAACTGTAATTATAGGAGGAATAATAATTACGTTTGCTGTAATTTATCAAGGACTTGGAAGTAGGAAAAAAAGAGAACCAGTACTTCCTTAGTTATTCTATTAAGGTTGATACAAGATGCAGTCTATCAACTTCGCCACCATTAAAAAAATTATGATATTTAGTATTATCTGTAATGTAAACAGAACCATCTGCAGGCATATGGTAGCTTTCATCCTCAATGACCATTCTGCAACCTGGGTTTGTAATTATTGGTATATGAATTCTTTTTTCTGGGTCCCGATGCCAGCTCAAACAAGAACGAGGAGGCTTCATAAGAAATCTCATTCTTCCAATATTCCACTCTTTTTTTATTAAATTATAAACTTCTTCAATATATGTTCCAATAAATGGCTCGCAAATTTCTGTATATTCCTCTTCTTTTATTCTTATTAACCTTTCTTCTTCATTCCAGTCAGTCTTTGGATATGTCCAATATTGACCCCTAATGTTTCCTCCAGAAACTGATTTAGGGTCACCAGGTTTCTGATTTACACAAATAGCATTAAAATCGTATAGTTTTGAGTCATCCTTAGACCAAACTTTAATTTCATAAAATATTGATAAAAACTCAGCTTTAATTTTTTCAATGTTGAAGTTAAATTTGTCAATTTTTACCATATATTTTGGTTTCTTTACAAATTTTAAAGTCTTATCTGAAACTAGTTCGTTAGCTGTTTTTGTATTCATATTATTATTTCTATATATATCTAATTAAATCAAAAAGTAATTTATTATTGTTTGTATTTATTGCTTTTTGGTCGCACTATTATATCTATTTATTATAAAAAATGTCACAAAATAAAATAAGAATACTATCTAGAAAAAGTGATTTAGCCATTATTCAAGCAAAAGAAATTGGATACAATTTATTATCTTACTTTCCTGATCTTAAAATTGAATATTTAACAAAATCAACATCAGGCGATAAAGACCTTAAAACACCTTTGTCAAAAATGCCATCAGCAGGTGTTTTTACGGATGATTTGCGAAAAAATTTAATACAAAATAAATGTGATATTATAGTTCATTCTTGGAAAGATTTACCTATAGATCTTGGCAATGATACTATGATCGCAGGTACTATAAAAAGATCGGATCAACGTGATATATTATTTATAAAAAAAAATAATGTTTTAAATATACAAAAGAAGAAAATAATTTCTATATTATCATCTTCTCCAAGAAGAGTTTATAATTTGGAATTATTTGCAAAAAACTATTTACCCTTTGGAATTAAAAAAGTAGAATTTTTAAATATACGAGGCAATATTCCAACAAGATTTAAAAAATTTATAAATGGTTCAGAAGATGCATTTATTGTGGCAAAAGCAGCTATCGACCGATTACTAAATAACAATTTAGAAGAATTCGATCAATTAAAGAATTTAATCCAAACTTATATTGATAATTGTTTGTGGACTATAACCCCTTTATCTTTAAATCCTACATCTCCAGGTCAAGGGGCATTAGCTTGTGAAATAAAAAAAAACGATAAATTTTCAAACAAATTATTAAAACAAATTAACAATATAGAGGATTTTAACTGTGTTAAAAAAGAAAGAAAATTATTAGAAAAATATGGTGGAGGATGTCATCAAAAAATTGGGATAAGTTTTTTTAAAACTCATTTTGGAATAATGCATTCATCTAAAGGTGAAGTAGAAAAAGGAAATAGCTTTCAATACTGGAAAAAATTAACATCTGACAGCAAGTTAAAAGGTAAAATATATTCAAAAGAAATTTTTCCAGAAAATTTGAAAGACTATAATTTTTTTAAAAGAAAATTTATTAAAGAAAATCTAAAAAAGATTCAAGATTTAGAGAGACATTGTATATTTATTACTAGAGACATTGCTCTACCAAATGAAGCTCAAGTTAATGAAAATAATATATGTTGGACTAGTGGTATAACAACATGGAAAAAATTATCACAAAGAGGAATTTGGGTTCATGGATCATCTGATGGTATGGGTGAAGATTTTTCAACTCAAGTACATACATTAAATAAACATACATGGATTAAATTAACTCACAAGGACTCCCCTAATTCAAGTATACAAAAAAGAATTGATACATATGAATTGATAAGAAAACCAATAAAAGAAGATTTTAAAAATAAAAAATATTTTTATTGGATGAGTTCTTCTGCATTTAAATATGCTATTGAGCAAAATCCAAATATAATTAATAAATTTCATAGTTGTGGTCCTGGAAATACTTATAAAGAAATAAAAAAAATGTTAGGTAAAAATAAAAATTTAAAGATATTTCTCTCCTATGAATTGTGGAAAAATTATTTATTAGCTAGGTAATACTTATGACAAATATACTTTTTAAAAATTCACTTGATAAAAAATCTCAGAAAATTCCACCAATTTGGTTTATGCGTCAAGCAGGTCGTTATCATCAACATTATCAAATATTAAAGGAAAAATATTCCTTTGAGGAATTGTGCAAAATCCCAGATCTTGCTGCTGAAGTTGCAAATGGTCCAGTTAGCGAATTTGATTTTGATGTTGCAATACTTTTTAGCGATATTTTATTTATTTTAGAGGGATTAGGTATGGAATTAATTTTTAACCCAGGTCCTCAATTTAAACAAAATGTTAATAAAAGTAATTTTCATTTATTTAATGATGTAGATAAAGGTATAGATCATATGAATTTTCAAAAACTAGCTCTTAAAGCTACAAGAGAAAAAATTCATCCATCAAAAAGTCTAATCGGTTTTGTAGGAGGGCCTTGGACCTTATTAAGATTTGCTGTTGGTAAGAATAATCAAATAAAAAATATTGAAGATTTTCATTTAATTTTTTTAAAAAAAATTTTACTTCCTTTGCTTAAACTAAACATTGAACTTCAGTTAAATTCTGGTGCAGAGATTGTTATGTTATTTGATAGTAATCTCTATGATTTAGACAATAAATTTTTTGAATCAGAATATTATTTACTCCTTAAAGATATTGCTGATCAATTCCCAGGTCAACTTGGTTATTATTCTAGGGGTAAGACTTTTGAAGAGTTAAAATTATTATTTAAACTTCCTTTCTCAGGCATGGGATTTGATAGCAATATAAAATTAAAGAATGTATTTGATTCAAATTACAAAGGCTTTATTCAGGGAAATTTTGATGAAAAAAATATGTTATTAGAGGGTCAAGAATTTACAGAAGAATTAAAAAAATTTTCAAATTCAATATCAGAGATTCATAATAGAGATGGCTGGGTTTGTGGCCTTGGTCATGGTATAAATAAGAATACACCTCAAAAAAATGTTCATATTTTTATTGAACATATAAGAAAATCTTTTAGTTAGTTTCTAATGCCTAAGTACATTGGAGAAAAAAATTATGAACATGGAAGCAATGAAAAGATTGGAATACTCATTACAAACTTAGGAACACCTGATCAACCAAACACAAAAGCTTTAAAGATATATTTAAAAGAATTTTTGTCTGATCCTAGAGTTATAGAATTACCTAAGTTTTTATGGCAAATTATTTTGAGGAGTTTTATATTACAAACAAGACCAAAAAAATCTGCAGCAACTTATAAAACTATATGGACGGATCAAGGATCTCCTCTTTTAGATATTGCAAACAAACAATTAATTGCTATTAAAAAACACTTCAAAGAAACAAATCAAAAAGTGGTAATTAGGCTTGGAATGCGTTATGGAAATCCTTCAATCAATAGTGCATTAATTGATTTACAAAAAGAGCAAGTTAGAAAACTTTTAGTTTTACCTTTATACCCTCAATATTGTGCAGCAACCACAGGCAGTACATTTGACGCAGTTTCACATGCACTTCAAAAATGGAGATGGGTGCCTGAATTTCGTTTTATTAATCAATATTTTGAAGAAACAAAATATATAACAGCATTATCAAACTCAATCGAAAAATTTTGGAATCAAAATGGTAAACCTCAAAAGTTGATTTTTAGTTACCATGGAATTCCAAAAAAATATCATTTAGAAGGTGATCCTTATCATTGTTTTTGTTTAAAGACTACTAGGTTAGTCAAAGAACATTTAAACTTATCTGATGAAGAGGTTATGACAACCTTTCAAAGTCGTTTTGGTTCACAAGAATGGTTACAACCATATACTGATCTTACGCTTAAAGAATTACCTAATCAAGGAATCAAAAATATTCATATTATATCTCCAGGCTTTAGCGCAGATTGTTTAGAAACATTAGAAGAATTAAAAGTTGAAAATAAAAATTATTTCATTGATTCTGGAGGTGAGGATTACAAATATATTCCATGTTTAAATGATAGTCCAGAGCATGTAAAATTTCTAGTTGAATTAATTATTAAAAATACTCAGGGTTGGGATTATTTATGAATGATAAAAATTTTAATTTGGCTGCAGAGTGGTTCGAAACTTTAAGAAATGAAATTGTACAAATGATAGAAGAAATTGATGGTAAAAAATTTATAATAAAAGAATGGGAACACCTTCAAGGTGGTGGAGGTAAAATTAGTAAAATAAATGGAAATATTATTGAAAAAGGCGGTGTAAATATTTCTTCAGTTTTAGGTAGTTTTGATAAAAAAATGATTGATAAAATCCCTGGTACTAAAAAAAACCCTTCCTATAAAGCTACAGGTATTAGTGTGGTTCTGCACCCATTATCACCTAAAATACCTTCAATGCATTTTAATACTCGTTTTCTTAAAACTCAGAAACAGTGGTTTGGAGGAGGAATGGATATAACACCTTGTTTACCTTTTCAACTGGAGCAAGAGTATCATAAATCATTGCAAGAAATGTGTGATAGTTTTGATAAAAACTACTATGATAAATACAAAAAATGGTGTGATGAATATTTTTATCTTCCACATAGAAAGGAACCAAGAGGTATCGGTGGTATTTTTTTTGATTATTTAAATACTAAGGATTTGGAAAAAGATTTTGAATTTGTTAAGCAAGTTGGTTTATTTTTTAAAGGATTTGTAATGACGACATTAAATAAATTAAAAAATGAGAAATGGACAGTTGATGAAAAAGAAATTCAACTTAAAAAAAGAAGTAGGTATGTTGAGTTCAATTTACTTCATGATCGTGGAACACGTTTTGGTCTTGAAACAGGTGGAAATATTGATGCAATCTTAATGTCAATGCCTCCAATAGCCAAATGGGAATAAATAAATGTTATTAAGCTTTCTTAAAACTATTCACATTCTAAGTGTTATTTCCTGGATGGCAGGTT
>MDTG01167070.1_pt1 | contig 11852 bp, 7 predicted proteins | sample 811421 | NCBI WGS metagenome assembly MDTG01 (sample SAMN05326645, study PRJNA326480) | marine metagenome | isolation source: seawater | place: Pacific Ocean: South East | collected 2011 | reverse complement strand
TAGATAAAATGAGATCATTAGATCCGCAATATCTTTTCCCAAGCCATACTATGCCAATTGTAGGCGAGGAGATATCAAATGCACTCATTATTTATAGAGATGGTATGCAGTATGTTCACGATCAAACTGTTAGATTGATGAACAAGGGACTTACACCAGATCAGATTGTTGAAGATGAAGCTTTGATGGGCGTGTACGATGAGATTTTAAACAATTGTCGAAAAGACCGTCAAGATATTGATGAGGTTTTAGCCAATTTTATTGATATGGTTTTCAATGAAGGTGATGCTACTTCAGCAACAAAAGAAGGCATTGTTAACTTAATGAAAACCAAATCTGATATTTCAGATAAAATGTCAAAAGTTGCAGACCTGATGACACGTATCAAATTAAAGTCTAAAGATACTTTTCCGAAATATCTTGCGGCTCATCAGCACAATAATTTTAATGTTTCATCAAATCGTCGTGAATTGATAAAACGAATTAATTCCAAAGACAAAAAGGGGAAAGATGACTAAGCCAAACGACCACAATGTTTTAGATTGGTTAGCTGAGATGGAAATTCCACAAGCTGCGGGACAACCTGATTCAGGAGGTTTTGGCCCACCAATGTCGCAGCCCGGAGGACCGGGAGATCCTATGGGTACCGGTGATCAACAAATGCAGATGCCTCAGAATCAAGATTTTCCTGATTTAGACGGAGCTGAAACAGAAGATGATGTTACTCAAGATCCTCAATTTCCAGAAATGCCAGCAGAGTCCCCTTCATTTGAAGACGATTTTGAGCAATGGAAAATTAAGTATATTGAAGAGTCCAAAAAAGGTGATCCAAACAAATTGATTGATTTAATTCAAGGAATCAGAGATAGAGATTTGGAACCACAGCCTAGAAAGTTTGTAGAAGATAATATGCAGGTTTGTTTTTTAAGACAAAGTCCATCTGTTTATCAACCTTCAGCAAAAATTAGAAATTTACTTAAACAAGATCTGGATCGCAATTTGCCAGCAACTTCATTGATTCGACACATTACTGCGGTTCTTGAAGAAGTTCCGGTAGTTAGTGACATTTTTGTCAAACTGTTAGGCAACGGTGGAGGGAAACAAGATTTACATCGTAAATTTGTTTCTGCTTTAATCGGTGGAGTGCAAGTAGGCTCAGGTGCTGATAATGAAGATGTTATTTTTCAAGATACAGATTATTACATTCAAATTTCTACAAGATTTAACACCAAGTGGGGAGATGTATTTATTGGATCTTGGAGTTTAACAGAAGATGATCCAGAACGTTTCCTGAAAGATTCTGAAATAGAACGTTTACAAGGAGGATCACCTGAAGAACGTGATGTATTGAGAAGAAGAGTTGTAATCGAATCAATTGCTGATAAATACTCTAAACGTGCTTTTGTTGTAACGACTGTAGGTACGGATGGCACAGTGTATCATCTTGGTTTGGATTTAGGAAACATGCTTCAAGGTGGTTTTCTTGATGGTCGTTTAATTGTTCGTAGTGAAGATTCGGATACAAGAGAAGCATTTATCGACGATGATGGAAATACAGTGGCTATTCCTGAATTAACTATTTACTACATTCGTGAAGTTGATTCTATCGATAATACTAGAACTACAGAAGAAATCGAATTTATTCGATTACGTCAGGGACAGCTATTTCTATCTGCACAATCTGATTTGTTACAGGAAGTGATGTCTACTCTTGACGGAGTTGTTTATAAAGAAATTCCTTGGAGAGGAAACCCAACCGATTTCATGAAAATTTCTCGTTGTGCCCCAGCTGCTGATGAGATCCTTTTTAGGAGATGCGAATGAGATATAAAACTTTTGGAGATTTCATCGATAAAAAACAACGTGATTCTCTTAAACAATTAAAATTGATTGAACAACTTCTTGCAAGTCAGGGATTTAATGTTGATGATTTTCTGAAAGAAGGTAACGAAGAAGATCCGTACATCTTTGTGTATAACCCTAACAAAAATACAAGTTTTGACGGGGTGAGAATATATAAGATAGGCGATGTTATTGCTTTTAGAATTCAGAAAGAATCGGAAACTCATCCTTACGGGGAAGCATATTCACTTGACATTGAAAAAATGTTTGATGATCTCATGTCAGAAGAAGAGATGGATCAGATAAATGCTGGTAAGTTGATTATCAAAGCAGTAGCAAAAGAACTTAAAAGTTTTTTTGCTAAAAGTGAAGAAGCGGAATCGGATAGCAGAATGGGAATGATCACTCAACCTGAAGATAGTGCAGTAATTCGTTCTACAGGTACCGATTATTCTTCGTTAATCTATTCGAAAGTATAACTTTAAATGGCTTCTCTATTTAATGACTTTAATCCGTTTGACACTTTAGCATCAAATCAATACGGGTTTGTAGGTGGAGGAGCTACTAGAGGCGATTTAATTGCCTTTCATTATCCTTTCAGTTTAGCTAAGCGTCCAAACATCATTCATGATCCTTATCCTTTGGTGATTGTGACTGATGTTTGGCCTTCAATGATTCGAGGAGTCAATCTCCATTATTTAACTTTTCCTTATATTCGGCATATTTTGAACCCTAATTGTGGCAACAATAATTTTACCTACTCTAATATTCGAGCAGATAAATATATTGCTAGTGCTTTTAGAGTTTATTATCGCCAAGGAGTCAAGCAACCTAAAAAAATGGATTGTGCTTGGTTGCTTCAAATGTTGGGAGCTGTTCGGAGATGGTCTCCAGATGATATTGAAAGAGTGCGTAAGGATATTAGCAAACAAATACAAGACAGACTGCGAGTTAAAGCAGATGAATTGACCGCAAGAGATAGATATCGTTTAAATCAGAAGGCAGAACAGGTAAGAGGTGTAATGCAAGGCGGAGCAGAAAGAGGTTTAATGAACCCGCAAGAATTCGGAATAGGACAACGTCCTGCGAATCTTAAACTGCCTCCTGAAGGTCCATTTAGCACAAACCCACCAGTTCAACCTTAAAGTGCGAGAGGTAAAATTTGGCAGTTGACAATATAGGTCGTTCATCAGACATGTCGGGTGTTTCTAAAACCCAACTTGCTCAAGCAATGTTGCAGGCTCTTCCTCCTGCAAAACCGATCTCTGTACGCCAAATGGATGATGAAGTTCAAAGACAAGATCGTTTAGCTGCTCGTGTTCAAGAATTAGAGTCAGTTATTCGTACCACTTCGAATGAAGAAATATCTGTTTTAAATTCTATCTTAGCAGCTATTCAAAATTTTGATATCAGTCGTGCTAGTGTTTTGAAAAATACCGGAACTTCAAAGAAGAGTACTGTAAGTGGAACTACTATTGGTGATTCAAGCGTCATGATGTCAGACGCTTTAGATAAATCACTTAGCAAAGCTTTTAAAGGAGGGAAAGTCCCCGGCATGTCTGGTCTCAGTGGAGGCGGTGGAGGCAAAGGGGGTTCGCCTCCTGTTATGTCATCTGGTGCCGGATCTGGTCCAAATTTTAATCCCAAAAAGTTTATTGGCAAGCTAGGTATGGAAAATATTGGAACCATGCTGGCAGCTTCCTTGGGTTATGCCTTTGCTGGAGCGTTTGACACTTTTATTTCTAATACTGGAGTTGAGCTTAGTTCTATTTTTGATGGTATGATCAAAGAAGAATTTAAGTTTACAACACAAATGATGAAAGCTGCAAATGAAACCAGAAAATTTGGAGATGATTTAACCGATGTCACTAAACAGTATGTAAAGTTTGGTAATGTGGTTGAGGAAACAGGACATAATAGAACTGAATTCCAAAAAGTTTGGTTAAAAAATGCACGCAAAGGTTTTGGCTTCGAAATGAAAGCCGGAAAGATGCAGCAGAAAACCGCAGATGATCAGATTCGGATGTTGAAAAATGCATTAAATGTTTCATTCGAATTGGATATGAATGCGGAATCAACTGCTGAACTGTTTGATCATTGGTCAAGAAATTTACAATTATCCAATACGCAACTTTACACTATTGGTTTATCAATGAAACAAATTGCTCGTGAGACAGGTGTGTCTGGCGAGAATATGATGCAAGTAGCTAAATCTGTTGAAGAAACTGCTAAATTGTTGAAAAAAGCATCTGCTTTATCACATTCAACTATGTCTGCAATGCTACGTTCTGCTGCTTTGGCTTCTAAGTATGGCATCGAAGATATCAGCCAACAAATTGATCAAGGTTTAACTTCATACGATAATTTCATAAACATGTCTGATAAGAAATTGCAGATGTTTATGACCCGTGCATTATCTAGTAATAAAGAATTGTGGAATGCTTTAAAGGCTGGAGTTGCGGGTAGTGAAATGTATCGTCCCAAAGTCAACAAGGCTATGGAAGATGAAATCAAGAAGGTGCTTGCTCGTAGTGGTATGGCTGGTGTTGACCCAACTCAGATTCAAGGTGAGATGCGTAAACTTGAATTGCAAATGGAGGCAGCGAAGAACGCTGGCAATAATGCTCTTGCAGATCAGTTAATGTCGCAATTGTTTAAATTAAGAACGATTCCTAAACAATTAGGCATGGAGATTGGTGATTTTAATGCATTGGCATTGAAGTTGAAAGAAGAATCTAAAACGCCGCTACAACGTATAGATGAACTTCATAAACAGTTGCAACAAAGTACTAATGATGTACGTAGCCAAAAACTTCAAAGTGATATCAATGAGTTACAACAATCGATTACTCAAAGTGCGATTGCTACTTATACCGAAATGGCCAATTTAAGTAGTAATAGTTTGAATGATGCAATCAAACAGACCAGAACTAAATTAATTGAAACTGGTATGCTTAAATCAAGTGATCCATTTGGTGCAGAACAATTCCGTAATGTTATCAAACAGAATTTGAACAATCTGGAAACCGAAGCTAATCGACTTGATGGCGGACTGTTTACAGAGCAGCTTCAATTAGAGAACTTCAATTCGAAAGAAGATCTTTTAAATGCCTTCCTGTCCGCAGATGCTGACCAACGTAAGCGAGCACAAACAGCAATGGAATCCATTGCTAACCAAGTAGGAGTAGATCAATCTGTTGAAGACAACCCTGTAATGAAAATTAATCAGCTTGTTAAAGAGATTAATGAAAATATTCGTAAGATGACAGGTGCCTTTATATTCACTTTATCTGCTGGTGGCTTGGCTGCAATTATTGCAACAGGTCTCACGTTAAAGACTGTTGGTGGAGTTGTTGGAGGCGTTCAGGCATTTCGTGCTGCTAAAAGTATGTTTGGTAGAGGCGGTGCGGGTGGTGCTGGAGGGGTTGCAGGACTGCCCGGAGGCGGTGGTGGTGGAGGAGGTATTCCTTACCAAATGCCGAAACAAACAGGTAGAACGGTACAAGTTCCGACAAATAGTTGGTTTGGTGGAACTCAAGAAGTAGGTGCGGGAACTGTTGCTCATCGTAAAGCCGTTATGTCTAAATCAGACAGAATTGCAGCGATCAATCAACGACGAGCTATGCGAACAAAAGGTGATATTACACCATTAAGTAGAACGAACATTCGTCATGCTGCTGGACGTGGCAGTTTTGCTCCAGTAACTAGAGGAGGAAAAACTGCATTTCTTGGTAGAACTCGTGGTATAGGTCGTGGTTTAGCAGGTAAGGTTGGAAACCTGTTTGCTCGTGGAATGGATCTATTCAATAAAGTAGATACTGTGGCGAATGCGGCTGGTTACGGAGGGTATGGTGGTGCTGTACCTGATATGTCTGGGGCTACTCCTGTTTATGTAGTTAACTTTAACGAAATGGGAATGGGTCTGCCCGGTGGTGGTTTAATGACCGCTGTTGATACAGTTGATACTGTTTCAGATGTGGGTTCAATGGCAAAAAGCATGACTCGTTCTGCTGATAAGTTAGACGATGCTGCTAAGAGTACTGGTTTCTTTGCTAAGACAATGAGCAAAATCAAAGGTACCAAAATGGGTGGAGCCATGTTTGGTATGACCGAAAAAGCCGGTAAAGCTCTTGGTGGAATTGGTTCTCGTATTGCTGGAAGTAAAATCGGATCTGCGGTTGGAGGACTGGCTGGCAAGATTGGTGGCATGGGAGCAGTCAAGGGTGCAGCTCAGGTTGCTGGTAAAGGTGCCGCTTTCTTAGCTCCTATTTTAGGTGGTGCTTTTGGTTTCATGGAGGCAGGTGAGGCTGGACGCTCCAAAACTGAAGGTACAATTTTGGGTGCTTTAACTGGTGGGGCTAAACGTGGGTCGATGTTTAGTGGAATGTTAGGTATCGAAAAAGGAGGTATGGGTGACGACCTTATGGGTGTTGCCGGTGCTGCCGGTACAGGTGCTCTTGCCGGGGCAGGTATTGGAACGATGGTTGCCGGACCTGTTGGTACAGCAGTAGGTGCTGCAATTGGTGGAGCAGTTGGTCTTATTGGAGAAAGTTATAAAGTACTTACAGATGAAAATTCTCAATTAGGTGCCGCAATTAAAGGATTCACTTCATCGATATGGGATAGTACTAAAGCTGCTGGTCAAGCTATCTGGGACTTTGGAGGCATGTTAGGCGAAGGAGCTTATAAAGCTTGGGAAGGTATGAAATCATTTGGTAGCACTTTGGCAGAAGGAGCTACTGGATTATTTGATAAAGTAACTTCTAAAGTAGGCGGCTTAGTTAATGGTTTGGTTGAAAATCCTGTTGAAGGAGCAAAGAACATTGCTTTGGAAGGTGCAACAGCCGTAACAACTATGATGAATCCATTTAACTGGTTCCAAGATGGAACGAGACAAATTGAGCAAGGCGGGCTTGCAGTGCTTCATGAAGGCGAAGCGGTTGTTCCAAAATCTGTTTGGGATAGTATCGTTGCAGTAGGGTCTGGAGCATTTGGTCCAATAGGTGGTTTGTTATCTGGGTTTAAGAATCCACTTGATGTTATGACCGGAGTTGGTAGTGGTATCAAGTCTATATTTAATACATCTGTGATATCTAAACTTTTAAATCGTGGAGCCTTTGCTAAAAATGAACCTCGTGACGCAATGATGACAGCTCATCAAAACGACATGATGAGACAAGGTTTAATAGGGGGATCGACTAGCGAGGAAGGTCAACAAGGTTTAGACCAATTAGTAGCGATTCGTAAACTTTTAGAAGGTGGAACAATTTCTGTCGAAGCTGGCTATCTTGGTAGAGGGGCGTTTGATGGTAAGAAGACCGTAAACGATGCGTTGTCTAGCGATTCTGATAAGTTTCTGCAATATGCAAAATCTGCTGGTATGACTATCGGTCAGATGGAAACAATTGCAGGTACAGTATATCGACTTGATGCGAAGTCGGATAAACGTAGTGAATTTGCTGATTTTGTAAAAGAAAAAATTGATTCTTCTTATCTTGGACGAGGAGCTTTTGATCCAAGTGTTACGAAGAGATTAACTGCTGATGTTGAACATATTAAAAATTCTTCTTTAGATATGTCAACTCTTGGTGCTGTTAGTGAAAAAGAAATAGAGTCAAGAAAACGTGACTTAGAAAAAATTACTGCAAGTGTGTTGAATACTGGAGCTTTTGATAAGAAGAGTGTTAGTGAAGCTTATAGTTATGATGATTTAGAAGTTAAGATGGCTCAAATTTCCTCTCAGGATTATAACAACATTTTAGACTCAGTTCGTTCTCGACCTAGAACTGAGTCTGGATTGGGTAGATCGTTATATACATTAGATAATGGAACTGATGAAGAAATTGATCAACAAACTCTTGCAGCTAATGGTTCTGGGAACATTGATAGAGAGTTATTGAGATCCTTTGATAGAACTATCAATACTAATAGAGAGGTTTCTGTCGGGGCAACCATGTACACTCCAGAAGACGCTGCTGATTATGTTATGCAGCAAATGGCTGGTTCTACTCCTTCTAATTCTGAAGCTGTTGGTGGTTTAGAATATCTTTCTAAACTGACAGAAGAACAAAATTACATGATGGCTGAGATGTTAGAAGAATTGAAGAAATTTAATACTGCAAGGAATACATCTTCTGTTTCTGTTTTTGGTGGAGAAGGAGAGGAAAGAGAATCTAAAGGTCAAAGTTACATCAGTCGTTATAAAAAGAATATCTTAAGAGGTAATTGGGAAGATCTTCAGGCAATTGCTGCTAACAGACAAGATCAATTGCAATTACGTCCTAGATAAACTCTTATAGGAGAGATATGAAAGCAACATTAAATGATGGATCTTTGAGATTAATTGAAGATTGTTATTTAGATATACCTAACTATCGTAAGATTGTAATGAATAATCTACCTGATATTACAGATAGCAAAGGGGCCGTCTACAACGCAGATGCAATTATTGGTCGATCTTCTCCGCTTCATACTTATTCGCATTCAGATACCAGAAATATTTCTGTTACGTTTCATTATTATATTATCAAAAACGGAGACGCAACAAAAAATTTAGAAGATGCAAGAGCGATTTGTAGTTGTGCGTATCCTAGACAAGGTGGAGATGCCCCCTTTATTCCACCAATAATTTGTAAATTTCGTTGTGGGAGTAATTTAGCAACTTCGGATGAACTTTGTTTGATTTTACAAAATTATCAATTTCAAATTCCTACAGATGTTGCTTGGGATGCGGATACTTATTGTCCATATCGTTTTGATTTAAGCACAACATGGTGGGTTGTATATGCATCTGAAGATTTACCGTTTGCAAGTAACATTATCAAAAGTGGAAGGTGATTAATGACAATACCAATCGAAACGGCAAATATTCGTTCTGAAAATTTAGTAGAACCATACAGTCGTTATTATGGCAAGCCAGTGATTTACTATAGTGAGCTAAGAAAAATTACTTTTGAAACTTACATTCGTGAACCTTATCAAAGAACGGGCAATGAAAAAGTTATGATTGTCAATCGTGGGGTAGAATATAGACCGGATTTAGTTTCTTACGATGTATACGGTAATCCTGATTTATGGTGGAAAATTTTAGAAGCAAATAATATGAAAGATATTTGGGAATTTAAGGCAGGTGTTACTATTTTCTTGCCGAATATTTTGTGAAAGGTATAAATGGTATCAATTTCAGACACATTTCAGCCCCCCTTTACAGCACCTTCTACTCAACCTCAACCCCAAACTCCTGCTCAATGTTTGGCAACTTCTGGAGGATGCGATCTTGCAACTGCTCCTGCTAACGCTGCGGTTTTAGCCCCTTTTGTAAAATTAACAATACAGGCTTCTGGAACCATAATAACGGTTGGAAACAGATCTGCTCCAAATAATGGAGACCATGCTGTTATCAAATCTTTTGAATATGGTTACACAGAGCGACCTATTTGTCGTGTAACAATTCATGATGAACAAGGTTCAAGTTTTGTGAAGTTCATGGAAGATTTGTTAAAGAATCTAAAATGTTCTACTGACGAGATTGTCAATAAGGCAATAGTGGAATTTGGATGGGTGAAGACTACATGTTCAGGAGGGGTCTCTAAAGATCCAAATAAACCTCAAAAACATTATATGATGATTAATACCGTAGAATGTAATTTTGATGGTGGAAAGTTGATGTATACTCTTGAATTGACCGATTTATTGGATCATCATGCCGAAGCTAGAGTTGATCCAGTTAAGGGCGAAGATGGAGAGAGAGGTGTTTATCTTGTAGATGCAATTAGAGAAGTTCTTACAGATCCAGAATATCCACCTTCTGTAAGTACAGTAGAATTCAAAAGATTAACAGATGATGGTAAAAGCACTGAGAATATTCGTTTTAAAGATCACGATGGAGACCCACTTAAAGGACCAAAAGGAAAATGGAAAACAAATAATCTTGACAAATTAAATGCTGTGATGGAATGGTTGTCTCAAGTGGTTTCTGAGAATGATAAATCTTTAATTCTAACTTATGATCCAGTTCCCGAAAACGGTAAAGTGATTATTTGGGAAGATCCTAAGCCAAATTGTGATGAAAATGTAAGTTTATCATCCTGTATTGGTAAATATATTGTCAATGGAGGTAAAGATAGCAGAGTACTTTCTTTTAATCCTAATTTCAAATTTGTTTTTACAAATTTAGCATCTTCTGGTGGTGCTATGGGTACGATGAACGTCAACTCAAACCCAGAACAACAGAGTAAAAACTCTGGGCACGATTGTGACACATTGTCTCGTAATTACATAAAAACTGGTGGTGTTCAACTATCTCATTCTGCTACTGAAAATAATCAAAACAGATTTAATAAAGAGGCAGATAGAAAAACAATGGAAACCCAAAACAAGCAATTAATGGCTTATTTTGATGCTGCTACAACAGAGCCGATTGAAGCGGATTTGGTCATTGTAGGTGATCCAAAATTACCTAATCCACTTTTAACAAAATTTAGACCAATTCATATTGTTTTCATCAATCCTTACCATCTTTTTCCTCAATCTAGTGGTTGTGGCGAGTGGTTAGCTGCTCCATTTTGTAACGAAGTACTCTCTAATAAGGCATGGAGAGTAAAAAGTGTTACTCATCTTATTGAGAACGGAAAATATACAACTACTATAGGCATATACCTTCCAGCTCCCGGTGTGCATTTAAATGTAGGTGCACCATTCGGTGGAGCCGGGTCTGGCGGGTGGACGCCACCTTCCTACTGTTAACGAGGATATATGACAAAGTCAGAATATGAAAAAATGCAAAATCGACTTGAGGTACTTGAAAAACTCATTACCGAAATGGGGGCCGATTTGCAGGATACTAAAAAACAGCATTTCAAAAAGAAAATTCAAAGTGTCAGAATGGATTACATGCACAGAGCTTTGTGTGTGGATACGTTAGATCCTTGGAAAGAAAATCGAGTACGTTTTTATCATCCTATTTTGCACGAACCTGAAACACCTATTCACTCTTTGCCTTTTGCTCGTCCAGTCTCTTCAATGGGAGGGTTTGATGATTGTGGTTTGAGTTGGGTTCCACCTGCGGGTAGTACTCTGATCTTAATGTTTGATAATGGTAGTCGTGATCATCCTTATTATTTCGGTACAACTTGGCATCGGGATCGAGGACCCGGTGGTCAAGATTTTCCTATACCAATTCCTGAATATCAAAATGTAAGTGCAGGTCATCGAGGCGGTTATTTAGTTGGTCCTAATGATGAATCTCAGGTTTTGCCGCCTTGGAATACTGAAAGTTATAACGGTAATGACATAGATTCATTATCCGAATTTACCACCGATCCTGAAGAACAGAGAAGAACTACTTATCCTAATATTTATGGATTCAAAACGCCTGAAAAACATATGTGGAAAGGTGTAGACGGTAACGCTAAGTGTAATCGTCGTTGGAAACGATTAGAGATGTTGTCGTCTTGTGGTAACTGGTTTATCATGAAAGACGACCACATGCATTATGGTGGTCAATGGGCACATCCAACATGTCCTCCACCTCCCGAATCTGCGGGTACTCAAGATGTTTCTATTTGCTCAGAGCATCGTGGCGATTTACCGTTTTATACAGATCCACATGGTAGACCTATTGAAGGTTCTCTCAAATGTGAACCCGGTTGCTCTTCTGAAGTTGGAGTGTCTTGTGGGAAAGTTTTAGGAGGTCATCCTTCTACTCCGGGTAATCCTCCAAATGAGCCAACGGCATACTTTGCGTCTCAAGGTGGTGCCAATAAATTCTTCAAACACCAAAATGAATGTAGACCTTATAAAGGTCCGGGAACACCTCAAAACAATGCTTGCGATCTACCTCAAAGTGGAATTCAGATGCTTTCTATTGGTGGACACACGATGGTTATGGACGACTCTGTAGAAGAACCTAAGGGTGCACCTATCTGGGAGAGATCTTTAGAATCGTTTGATTTTGGATGTAATAATAAATGTTTGGGTGTGATGTATATGAAATCTATGACTGGTCATAG
>MDTG01279463.1_pt1 | contig 11853 bp, 12 predicted proteins | sample 811421 | NCBI WGS metagenome assembly MDTG01 (sample SAMN05326645, study PRJNA326480) | marine metagenome | isolation source: seawater | place: Pacific Ocean: South East | collected 2011 | reverse complement strand
GGAGCGGGCGAAGGGATTCGAACCCTCGACTTCAACCTTGGCAAGGTTGCGCTCTACCCCTGAGCTACGCCCGCATAAAATCACAATTAACACTTTAAGTTTATAAGTCAATATAAGACGAAATGATTTAATTGTATTTTCGTCGATATACAAAATCTACTAATATCATATGAGGTAAAGTTAGTGCTGCAAGGCCTATGAAAATAACCTGTAAAATTGATTCATAAAGATCGAAATTATTAGCTAAAATTAAAATTACTACCAAACCTCCAATCCAAGAAATAGTTGTAAAAATTAAAGTTGAAAAAATAACAAATTTTTTATTTGATAGATGTAAATAAACATTAGTTATTAAGTTTTTAAGATGTTTATATGTGTGAAAAAAACAGAAATATATTGAGAAAGAGAGAAGTGGGTCAAATAAATAAAAAATTAACAAAAGAAATAAAATTTCTAAAACGCCAATGCGTAATTTAACCTCATAGTAAGACAAGTATATAAAATAAAATATAGAGAGCAATGTTAGTATATAGGGTATGAAAAAATATGGTCTTAAAAAATATATATTATCATTTGTTAAGTATTTAAATATTTGGAATGACTGGTTTTCATTAAAAAAAATTATTCCAAATATTACTGTCATGCCATAAGTAAAGCATATTGAATATTTATTATCTTTAAGCTTAAAATTTGCCCAATCACACAAACCAAAATGTGCAATAGTCATAATAAGAAAAATTAATAATGCTATTATTGGATAATAAACCCAAAACACAATAACAAAGGCAAACAAGATCAAATAACATAAAAGAAACTGAAGAAATTTTGCTTTACTCCTAAAACCAACTAAGGATGCAACTGCTCCATCAAAGGAGCCGTGAGGTAAGCCTATAAAAAATATTAAGAAAAAAGATAAAATATTAAAAAACGTAAGATCGTTCATATTAATTTTTAAAAATTGACATTATAAATGGCATCTTTGGCATGCTATTAATTATTTTAATTTTTGTTAGAAGTGATGATTGACCCATCATAAAACTTTGAAATTCATAACCATTTAAATTTTTTGCTAAATTAATAAATGATTTACCATTTTCATTAAAATTTTTTAAATATTTTATAAATATTTTATCCATTTCTGTATCAATAAAATTATGAACATAAACTTTATTTTTATTGGTTTTTTTTAAAAGTAGTATTTGTTTTATTAAAAAAGAAAAAGCGTAGCCAGTTGAGGTTTTACATGCCCCACCCCTTATTCCAATATTAAAAATATTTGGATGATTTGCTGATTTTTCTTCTGCAGAAAACATAGGTATAACACCTCTTTCTATTTCGTTTTCTTCGTATTTTGTAATGTTTAAATTTTTAAGAAATTTATCAATTTTGTTTCTATACCAATTCTCAGTTAAAATTTCTTTTGAGAATACTGTTGACTCAATAAGTGCTTTATTATGACTAAACGGAAGAGCATATATAAAATGTAACATACTCTCTTCTTGTGTAAAATGCATCAGTGTAGCTTCGTTTTCATGAAATTTATTGTCTTCTGTCGTAATGTTAATGCCAAAGAAGTGTTGAATGAGTTCGTTATTTTTATGTTTAATTGATCTTGAGTCGTAAATTTTCTCTGCAAAATATTCTCTTTTATCTTCTGTAATTATTTTGAAGTAATTTTTAACTGGATAGTACCTTAGTACTTTTTCAATTTTGATTTCTATTTTATTTGGGTTATCTAAACAATATTCTCTCCAAGTATCAAAACTAATTACACAATATGGATAATTTTTTTCATAATGATTTATTTTTATAAAATCATTGCCTATTGACCAACTATGCCATTTTTTTTTAATTAGTTTTTCAAAAGGCTTCATCCAATCAGTTAGCCAAAAACCAAATAAATTGTTCCTATTTTTAAAATTTGTATTTTCGAATGCAATAACTTCATCTTCTTTTTTACCATATATTAATTTGTTTACCGCTAAACCACTTGGCCCCAGTCCAATAATAGCCGCTTTATAAATTTTCATTGGGTAGATTTTCTCTCAAGATTAAATATTTATAATTAATGATTGGAATAAATAAAAATAAAATAATTGATTTTATTGTTATTAATGTTTTTTCAAATGAATTTAAATAAATTCTTTTTTTTAAATATTTTTTTCCATTTTTTTTTATTTTAATACCAATGCCTCTGTAAACATTAGCAGCAATATAGATTCCCAATCTTGTTTTTAAAGGAATAAAACGCAAACCTGCAAATCCATTTTTATAAAAATTATTAGATAAATCAATTATTCGATGAATTGCATCTGATATTTGTTTTTCTTGGTCTAAATTAATACTATTTTTGTCTTTTAAGTTCAAAAGATTAATATTTGGAAGCCATTCAGAGGGTAAATAGACTCTTTGCATTTGAGCGTCTTCGTAAACATCTCGAGCAATGTTAGTTAATTGCATTGCAATGCCTAAATCAATAGCACAAGGTGCTGCCTTGTCACTTTTTACTCCAATAATTTTTGACATCATTAAGCCTACTGTCCCAGCTACATGATAAGAGTATTTTATTAGATCATTCCTATTTTTAATAATGACTGTTTTTTGATCAATTATCAATCCTTCAATTAGATCTGAAAATATTGTTACATTTATATTGTTTTTTTTTAAAAAAATATTCACATCATTTTTTTTGTCTTTTTTAATTTGTTCAATTGACTCTCTTAAAAATACAGTTTTGTCTTCATTGTTTTCGTCTGCAATATTATCAAAATATCTACAAATTGAGTAGAGGGTACCAGCTTCTAGTTTTGACTTTCTAGGTAGAAAAAAGCTTGCCCAATAAAAACTTTTGCCCTCTTTTCTTAAATCATGAGTTGAGTTAATTTTTAGATGTTTCACTTAATGTTTAATTCTTTTTTAATAATATTTTCTACAACTTTAGCAGATGAGAGGACTCCGGGTATACCAGCCCCTGGATGAGCTCCAGCAGTAGAAAAATATAAATTTTTTATCTTTTTGTCTTTGTTATGATAACGAAACCAGGCTGATTGTGTAAAAATAGGTGCTATTGAAAACCCAGACCCATGCATAGAATTATAATCTTTATTAAAATCATTTGGGTTCATCCAAAAAACATCTGTTACCGTTTTTTCTAAATCTGGCATTATGGTGTTGGATAATTCACTAATAATTCTGTCTTTAAGAATTTCTGATTCTTTATCCCAATTAATATTACCTTGAAGATTAGGAACGGGACACAATACATAAAAACTATCGCAGCCCTCAGGCGCAAATGATTTATCTGTAGCCGTAGGTCTATGGATGTATAAAGAAAAGTCTTTCGATAAAATTTTTTTTCTAAATATATCATGCAATAAAGATTTAAATCTTTCAGTCATCCAGATAGTGTGATGAGCTACATCATTATATTTTTTTTTAGTTCCAAAAAAAAGAACAAAAAGCCCCATGGAATAGAGAAGATTTTTCTCTTTTTTGAAAGGTCTTTTTAAGTTATATTTTTTTAATAATTTGGAATAAACAACTGGTGGATCAGCATTACAAACCACAAGATCAAAGTTAGTAATTTCTTCTTTATCTGTAATAATTTTTGAAATTTTATTATTTTCGACAATAAATTCTTTTACTTCCGTATTTGTTTTTATTTCAATGTTACAATTTATCATTAATTTTTTAAGCTCAGAAACAATCTTACCAGTTCCTCCCATACAAAAAAACACACCCCATTTTCTCTCCAAATAATGTATTAAGGCATATATAGATGTGGTTGTATGTGGGTCACCACCAACTAAAAGTGGGTGAATTGAAAAAGCTTTTCTAAGGTAAGGGTTTTTGAGATATTTATTTACTAGCTGCGAAACAGTCAAATAGCTTTGTAAAAAAATTAAATTTGGAATCACTTTAATCATTTTAAAAAATGAAATAAATGGTTTATCTGATAATTTTGTGAACCCTACGTCAAAAATCTTTTTTGATTGATTTAAAAGTTTTTTATACCCATCTATATCACTCTTATCATACTTACTTATTTGTTGGTTAGTTTTATCTATTGTTGAACAATAATCAAAAGTTCTACCGTCATGAAAATAATACCTGTACCACGGTTCTAGAGGGACAAATTTTAAATAATCTTGTCTTTTTTTATTAAATAATTCAAATAATTCATCAAAAAGAAATGGGGCCGTAATTACAGTAGGACCAGCATCATGTTTGTATCCATTAATCTCAAAAACTCTTGCTCTACCTCCTATTTCATTGAGTTTTTCAATAATAGTTGTTTCATAGCCTAATTTTCTTAGTCTGAGACTTATTGCAATTCCCCCAAAACCACTTCCTATTACTACTGCTTTTTTATTCATTGTTAATTTACTAATTTTATTTAAATACCTTATTTCTAAATAAATATAGTACTATTTATGCTAACAGAATCAGATTTATTAAAATTAATTAGTGAAAAAGGGATAAATTTTCAAATACATAACCACAAACCGCTTTTTACAGTTGAGGATTCTGAAAATTTTAGAGGAAAAATAGATGGATCTCACACTAAAAACTTATTTTTAAAAAATAAAAAAAATAAATTTTTTCTTTTCTCTTGTGATGAAAATGCAGATGTTGATATTAAGCGATTTTCTAAGTCAATTGATGCAAAAAACCTATCATTTGCAAACGAAAAATATTTAGATCAATACCTGGGAATAAAACCGGGGTCTGTTTCCCCTTATGCTCTATTAAATGATAAGAACAATGTTGTGATTTTTTATTTAGATGAAAAACTCTTTAAAAGTGAGATTATAAACTTTCATCCACTTGTAAACACAACAACGATTTCAATAAAAACAAGTGACTTTATTAGTTTTATTCTTGAAAATAAAAAAAAGGTTAATATTTTTTCACTAGATGATTATAGTGTAGTTAATATTTTATGAACAAAACAACAAACATATTAGATATCAATGAAAGCGAATTTAACGATAAGGTTGTAGAAGCAAGTGTTAATAACTTAATTGTTGTAGATTTTTGGGCTCCTTGGTGTGGTCCTTGTAAACAACTAACGCCAACTTTAGAAAAAGTTACTAAAAATTCAGGTGGCAAAATTGTTTTGGTTAAAATTAATATTGATGAAAATCAGCAAATTGCTTCGCATCTAAAAATCCAATCAATTCCAACTGTCTTTGCTTTTAAAGACAAACAAATAGTTAATGCTTTTCAAGGTGTTCTTCCTGAAAATCAAGTAATAGAATTTATAGAGAAATCTTTAGGATCAAAAATTAAAGATGATTTTAGTGAATTTTATGAGCAAATAAAAAACGCTATAGCAGAAAAAAAATTTGAAGAAACAAAAGATACGCTAATTGAATTTATATCAAAAAATTCTAATGAGGTTCCGGCGATAATTTTTTATTTAGAGTGCCTCATAGAACAAAAGCAGTTTGAAGAAGCTAATGCGTTTATTGAGTCTTTAGAAAAAGATATACAAGATAATGATGAAATAAAACAATTGTTAAAGAAAATGAAAATAATAAGTGGAAATTTATCAGGACCAGATATTGAAGAATTAATAAATAGATTAAATAAGAAACCTAATGATATAAGTTTGATTGTTGAAATTGCAGACAAGTATTTCTCAATACAAGATTATGAAAATTGTTTTGATTTGTTATTAAAGCATTATTCAAAAAACAAAGATAAGGTTAAAGAAAAAATGGTGGAGTTTTTTGGGGCACTAGGTAATTCAAACGAGCATACAATTCATTATAGAAAAAAACTTTCTCAAATTATGTTTTCTTGAAATGGAATTACCAATATTTCCATTAAATGGGGCAGTTTTGTTTCCAGGCACAAGTCTTCCTCTTAATATCTTTGAAAAAAGGTATTTAGAAATGGTTAATTATTCTTTGGGAAGAGATAGATTAATTGGAATGATTCAAACAGATGAAAATGGAGATTTGTTTAGTATCGGTTGCATAGGTAAAATACATAGCTTTAACGAAACTAATGACGGAAGATATTTAATAAGCTTGCAAGGCACTAGTTGTTTTAAGGTTATTAAAGAATTAGGACCTGATTATAATTTTAGGATGATTAGTGCTGAGCTTATAGAAAATAATCAAGATTATTATGCTTTTTCGGAAGACCAGAGATATTCCTTAATTAAAAAATACAAAAATTACATTCAAATAAAAAGTATTGATTTAAATTTAGAGGAGATTGAAAATATCGAAACTGATCAAATAATAAAGTTTATTGCAATGGTTTCTCCTTTTAAAAATATTGATAAGCAGGCATTACTTGAAACTGAAAATTCTGTTGATTTCTATAGTAAACTGCTATCCATAATTGATTTAGAACTTGCTGGTGATTTGTCTGACAAAGTAGTTAATTAATTCCCATAGCAAAATCACTAATCATATTGTTAATTTTTTTATTTTTTTGAATAAAGCTTAATCCTAATTTTCTTCCAATAGTGAGTAAAGGGTTTTGATTTTTAAATACGTGATCAAGCTTATCTGTCACTTGATATAATCTAAAAGCATTGTAAAAATTTTCATTATGATATTTTTTACAAAAAATATTATCTCCAACATCTATCCCTAAGGCCTTGTAATTTTTAGCCAGATAGAACAGGTTTTCTACATCTTTCATTCCCAAATTCCATCCTTGTCCAGCTATTGGATGAAAAGAGTGGGCTGCGTCACCTATATATATTGTTCTTTGTTTAAAGAAGCTTGTATTTAAATGTGCAGTAATTGGAAATAGTTGTTTAGTTAAAATTTTATTTATATTTCCAATAACATGCTGGGTGTTTTGATTTAAGATTGATAAAAGATTTTTATTATTAGTTTTGTGAACCTGCTCTAAATAGCCGCTATCATCTGTCCAAACAATTGAACTTACAAAAGTATTATTAACTTTTTGCATAGGAAGAATTGCAAGAGGTCCATTTTTATAAAAAAATTCAAATGCTGTACTGTTGTGGTTTTTAGAATGAGTAAAGGTTAAAACCAATGCTGATTTTTTATAATTTTTATTAAAAATAGGTGTTTTTAAGTATTTTCTAACAGAACTTTTTTTTCCATCTGCAGCAATATTTAAGTCTGATAAAATCATTTGATTTCCCAAATTAGTAATAATGCAATCATTTTGCATTTGAAAACTCTCAACTAAAGAGTTGTTTAAGATAGTTATGTTTTTATTATTTTTTAATTTTTTATAAAGAATATCCAACAAATATTTATTCTTTACAATGTAACCCAGGTTTGAGCCTCTTCTATTATTATCAAATTCTAGTATGTTAGAGATTTTTCTATCTATTACTTTTATTTTTTTTATAGGTTGTGAAAAATTTTTTATACTTGGCCAAATATCAATGTTGGTGAGAAAATTCTTAGTTCCCTCAGATACCGCTATAGTTCTATGATCTTTATCTTTAGCAGAGTTATATTGGTTATTTTTTTCAATTATAGTTATTTTATAGCCAAGTAAAGATAGAGAATAACCAACTGAGGCACCTATTAGACCCCCGCCAATAATATTAATATTTGAGCGTATTTCTTTCATAATTTTCTTCGAATTACCATAATCTAAATGTATTACAATCTAACTATATGTTCAAGTATGGTTCAGTAAAATTATTTATAGTAAAGCTAGTTTTTGGGCTATTAATATTAACGTTTAGTATTTTTCATCTTGGGAGCCTTATAACCTATGATAATAATGACCCAGGTTTCAACAGCTTTTCAGATAATGTTGACGTCACACAAATTGAAAATTTTTTTGGCATAGGGGGAGCTTATTTATCAAGCTACTCGATGGTGCTTTTAGGACAGTTGTCTTTTTTAGTTAGTGTGTTTTTTTTAATAAACGGCTTTAAATTTGTTTTTGGTTTCAACAATAATCTATTTATATTTAAATTTATTTCAAATTTAGTTGGAATAATAATGCTGAGTGCATCATTATCATTTTATAATTTTTTTAATATAAATTTTGGAATAACATCAATATTTATATCAGATCTATTATTTAACTTTATTGAGAATTATTTAAGCAACTCGATATTAAATTTTCTATTCAATATATTTTTATTATTATTAGGAGTTTACATAATTCTTTTTTCTTATTCTGTAAAATTAAAAGGGTTTAAGCACATATTAAAACTCTTATACATATTAAGGTTTGCAAAAAATATATTAAAAATATTTACAATATTTAGAATATTAAGAATAAACAAAAAAACAACTGGTTTAAGTAACTATACTAAAAGAAATGAACCTACTCTAAATAAAAAAAATCTATTGGGTATTAAAAAATCTTCAAATAATTTTGAAAAAATAAATCAAAAAATAGAAAAAAATAGTTTGAAGTTTAGTCTTCCTTCTGTAAGTTTACTAATAAAATCCTTAAACAAAAAAAATTTTAATAAAGAGTTAAATAGGTTTAACGATGAATCGTCAGTAAAACTAGAAAAGACCCTCTCAGAATATGGAGTTGATGGTAAAGTAATTGGATATAAAAGTGGGCCAATAGTTACACTATTTGAGTTTGTTCCTAATGCGGGTATAAAATCTAGTAAAGTTATTGGTCTTTCTGAGGATATATCAAGGGCGATGTCTTCTTATTCGGCAAGAATTTCATCTCAACCTGGAAAAACCAGCCTAGGCATTGAGATCCCTAACTCAAAAAGAGATGGTGTATTGTTTGGAGATTTGATTGAGGATGATCAATTTAAAGCTAAAAATGACTCTATAACATTGGCTTTAGGTAAGGATATTTCTGGAGAAAAGGTGTTCACTGATTTAGAAAAAATGCCCCATTTGCTTATTGCTGGAACAACTGGTTCCGGTAAGTCGGTTGGTATCAACACAATGATACTGAGCATTCTGTATAAATTTAAGCCAAATGATTGTAAGTTAATATTGATTGATCCTAAAATGTTAGAGCTAAGTGTTTATGAAGACATTCCACATCTTTTAACTCCAGTAGTAACAGATCCTAAAAAAGCAGTTTTTGCACTTAAGTGGGTCGTTAGAGAAATGGAAAATAGATATAAGTTGATGAGCTCTGTTAATGTAAAAAATATTGAGTCTTATAACAATAAAGTTCTTAGAACAATTTCAAGTGGCAGAAAACTCTACAGGGAAGTTCAAACAGGTTTTGATAGTGATACTAAATTACCAATAATAGAAAAAAAAGAAATACCATTGGAGAAAATGCCTTTTATTGTTGTGGTAATAGATGAAATGGCAGATTTAATGATGGTTGCTGGTAAAGAAGTAGAGTCTCTTGTTCAACGATTAGCTCAAATGGCGAGAGCTTCTGGTATTCATTTAATAACAGCAACACAAAGACCAAGCGTAGATGTTATTACTGGGACGATAAAAGCAAATTTTCCAAGTAGAATTAGTTATAAAGTTGCGAGTAAATTTGATAGCAGGACAATATTAAATGAGATGGGTGCTGAACAATTACTTGGAAGTGGGGATATGTTATTATTAGAAAATGGTGGAAATATAAAAAGACTACATGGTGGTTTCGTTTCAGAAACTGAAGTAGAAAAAGTTGTTAATTCAATAAAATCACAGGCTACTTTTGATTATAAAAAAGAAATTTCATTAAGTGATGCTGATAGTTTGCAAAAAGATAGTTTAGATTTAGTTTCTGACAATAAAGATGAATTATATAATAAAGCCGTTGATATAATTGTAAAACAACAAAGGGTTTCAACAAGTTTCATTCAAAGATATTTGCAAATTGGCTATAATAGAGCAGCAAGGATCATCGAAAAAATGGAAGAGGATGGGATAATAACTGAAGCAAATAATGCGGGAAAAAGACATGTTCTTAAAAAAGAGTAATTTTTTCTCAGTTATAGTTTTTATTTTATTAAGTTTTTTTTTTCAAAAAAGTGTTTTTGCAGAAAATGAAGAAATTATAAACTACCTTGGTGAATTAAATAATTTTTCAGTGTCATTTATTCAAAAAGATAAATTAAATTTAAGTGAAGGAAAAATTTCAGTGGGAGCAAGTAGGGTTAGGGTTGAATACTATACACCTACAAAAATATTAATTATTCTAAGTAAATCAAAAGCTATGTATTACAATTTTGATCTAGATGAAGATGAATTTTTTGATCCAAATGACACATCAGCATGGTTTTTTTTTGAAATATTTAATAATCCTGAATTTTTTAGAAATTCAAAGCTAGTCTCAAAAGATAATTATATTGTTGTGGAGTCTAATGGCATTAACCAAAATGAAGAATATACATTAAAAATGTATTTTGAGAATAATCCACTTCTAATAAGAAAAATTGAATTAATTATTGGAGATACAAATTTAGTTCTCTCTACTTTTAATCATAAATATAATGAGGAGTTTGATAAAAATTTTTTCAAATTAATAAATCCAAATTTCTTCAATTAGTATAAATTATTAGTTTATCGTTACTTGCTTTGATTTTAATTCCGGTTTGTAGTTTATCTAATTTTTTTCTAATTCTTGTTAAATGGCTATCAAGGGAGTTTGTCATTAATGATGATTTGATCATTAAAATATTATTTTTTATATATTCCTTACTACAATCTTTTGACGTTATTAAATATGTTAAAATTTCATACTCAATGTCAGTTATTTTACAAGAATTATTGTTCTTTACGTTAATTAACTCTCTATCGATTACTTCAATATCTTTAAAGTTAATTGATTTATTTGATAAAAATTTTTTAATTTCACTTCTGATTTGAGAAATCAAAAGGGGTGATTTAATGATATCAGGGTTTTTGATTACGATATTACTACTGGGGGCAATATTTGAAAAAAACAAAAATTCTTTGTTCATTTTTTTAAAATTAATTTTAGTAAATTCTACTGAATCATTAATTAAAACTACGCCGCCTTCAGTGGGGATTTTATCATTATATAATTCATTTAAGTTTTTGGATGTAATTAGTAGGTCTGGAAATAACTGAGACAGGAATTTTTCTGAACTTTGATTACTAAAAAAATTTATTTTTTTTTTCATTACCTGTTTCCAAAAAGTAAAGTTCCTAACCTAATATAAGCGGGGTTTAATTGAAGTGCAATTTTATAATCATTGCTCATTCCAATGCTTAATTCTTCAAGTTTATTTTTATGTGCTAAATTTTTTAATAAATTAAAATGGTATAAAGGGTCTTCGTCAATTGGTGGGATACACATTAGCCCACAAATTTTCAAATCTATGTCGTTGATACAAAAATTTTTAAAATCACTTAATTCAGATGGATTTATTCCACTTTTATTTTTTTCTTCACCTGTATTAACTTGAATAAATATTTTTTTATTTCTCAAATTGTCTTTATATTTGTAAAATTCTTTTGCTATTTTTTCTCTATCAAGAGTATGAAAAACATCAAACAATTCTGTAGCCAATTTAACTTTGTTTGACTGAAGTGGTCCAGTTAAGTGAAGCTCTAAATCAGGATACTTGATCTTGAGTTCATCAAATTTAGATTTTGCTTCCATAACCCTGTTTTCACCAAATATTCTAACACCTGAATTGATTGCATTTATTACACTGTCTTTTGGGTGATTTTTAGAAATAGCAATAATTTGGCTAAATTTATGGTTTTTTTTGATAAAATCCTTGATTTCCTTATATTTTTTTATATCAAACATAATTATAATTTGTTGCAAAAAAACAACACTTATTAAAATAATCAATTTGTTTTCTAAGCTTTTTTTGAAATTTATTCAATTTTTTAATAAATACCTAATTAATGTAAGTTTAGTTTCTTACATTTAATGAATATTCATTAACTCAAAAGGAGTAATTATGAAAAAAGAACTATTAATGGG
>MDTG01170720.1_pt1 | contig 11853 bp, 9 predicted proteins | sample 811421 | NCBI WGS metagenome assembly MDTG01 (sample SAMN05326645, study PRJNA326480) | marine metagenome | isolation source: seawater | place: Pacific Ocean: South East | collected 2011 | reverse complement strand
TTGTCAAAAATTTTTTCATTTTTATTTTTTAACTCTTGCAGATGTGGAATGATATATTTTATCATGTTATCTACAGCGTTAATATTTGTTGTGGTAAGCGCTGCATTCAAAAAAAGAATATCTTGACTATTTTTTTTTTTAGACTGCCAATTTTCACCTCCAAAATCTCTAACATATTGTTTGGAATAATCTACATTTCTAATCCCAATTTCTTTTGCAGTATCAGCAATATCTGTATCAAAAAAAATATTTAAGGCTACTTTGTTGCAGATTTCTCTAAAAAAAAATTTTAGTTTAAAAATTAATAATTTAGATCTTATAATCTTGTAAACTTTTAAAAAAAAATTATTACAATTTCTTAAATAATTTTCTAACATTACTTGCTGTGTATGATAATCCATTAAACCAATTAATTGTATTATTTTAAATGATTTTTTCTTAGAATATTTAATCAGGTTAGACATTGTTTCTATGTCACTCAGAGATATAATTATATCTGGATTTCTTTTTTCTACAATCTCCAATAAACTTTTTTCAAGTTCAGTATTTTTATAAAATTGATTAAAATTGAATGAAAAAAGTTTAATTAATTTCTTTATAATTTTAGAAAAAAAATATTCAGGTGAAGATTTTAAAAAAATTTTATCGATATTTATTTTCTTAAATTCATTTTTAAATTCTAATTCATCTCTCTTTTGAATCTCTGATGATTTATAATTTTTATATGCATCAGGTAGATTAATTAAGGCTAAATCTACTGTATGCTCGGGTCTATTATAAAGTTCCTGAATTAAAAGATATACTTTCTGAATAGCATCCTCACCTTCTGGGTGGGGAACGCCTCTGTTAATTATTAAAAATTTCATTTTTTTTTTTCTTTTTTGTCAGTTTTACTCTAAAAGTAATTTAATTAATTAATTAAAATAATTTAGTATCATATAATTTATTTAAATAATGAATAAAAAATTTAGATTTCCACTTATGAGAAATAACATATCTCGTAGTGACTTAAATAAACTTATTAATCATTTAAAAAAACCTAACCCACATCTAACACAGGGTAAAAAAGTTAGACAGTTTGAAAAATCTTGGTCAAAATGGCTTGGAGTTAGATATAGTGTTTTTGTTAATTCAGGATCATCAGCAAATTTATTATCTCTAAGCTTATTAAAACTAAAATTTCCAAAAGGTGGTGAGGTACTAGTACCACCTCTTACATGGGTATCAGATATAGCATCTGTATTGCAAGCTGGGTTTAAGCCAGTTTTTTGTGATATAAATCTTCATAATTTAGGAATGAACGAAAATGAAATTGAAAAAAAAATAACAAAAAAAACAAAAGCAATATTTTTAAGTCACATACAGGGCTTTAATGCCTTAACAGAAAAAATTTTAAAGATAGTTAAAAAAAAGAAAATTTTACTAATAGAGGATGTTTGTGAATCCCATGGAGCGAGTTTTAAGCAGAAAAAACTTGGAACATTTGGATGGACTTCTAACTTCTCATTTTACTATGCTCATCACTTGACAACTATTGAAGGTGGAATGGTATGTACAAATTCAAAAGAAACTTACCAAACTTTACTAAAATTAAGATCACATGGAATGGTTAGAGAATCTAATGATAATGTTGAAAAGAAAAAAATTATTAAAAAATATAAAAATTTAAATCCAGACTTTATTTTTCAATATGCTGCATACAATGTTCGTAATAATGAATTGGGAGGAATTTTAGGAATTAATCAATTGAGGAATCTTGATCGAAATATTAAAAAAAGGAATAGAAATAATAAGTATTTTTTATCAAAACTAGATTCTGATTTATTTTACACAAAATTTGATTTATTGGGATCAAGTAACTATGCGTTTAATTTAATTTTAAATCCTAATTATACTCAATACGTAAAAAAATTAAAAATACTTTTTAAAGAAAATGGCATAGAATTTAGGCAAGGAAGTGCTGGTGGAGGAAATCAATTAAGACAACCATATTTATCTAAAGTGGTTCCTAAAAATTTCTATAAACGTTTTAAAAATACTGAAATTGTTCATAAGTTTGGTTTTTATATTGGAAATTTTCCTGAATTAAGTATTAAAGACGTAAATAAAATATGCTTGATTGCAAATTCAGTAAAAAAATATATTTAATTAATTTTAGTAAGAACTTTATTTTCTAGTTTATAAACAGTATCGAAATTTTTTAAAATATCGTACTTATGTGTGACCATAACAATAGCTTTGTCTCCAGAGTGATTTAATAAATTTTCAATAATTTCTCCCTCAATTTTTGGGTCTAAAGCACTAGTTGGCTCATCCATAATTAATAACTTGCTCCTACCATATAAGGCTCTTGCTAAGTTAATTCTTTGTCTTTGTCCTAGGGATAATTTCACACCGTTTTCTCCAACTTCTGTTTCTAAATTATTTTCTAATTTTTCAATAAATTCTTTGGAACAAGATTGTTCAAGAGCCAAATTTAAATTTTTATTTTCCTCAATATTTATATATTCCTCATTACCAAAAATTATATTTTCATATATTGTTCCATCTATTAAAAAAGGTTGTTGAGGAACATAAGAATAAAATTTGTTAAAATCTGATAATTCAGATAAATCAGACTGGTTGACTATTACTTCACCTTTATTTGGCTCAAGTAAACCCAGTAAAATATCTAAAAAAGTTGATTTTCCACTTCCTGTTTCTCCAATTATAGCTATTTTTTCTCTTTTTTTTATTGAAAAATTGATATTTTCTAAAAGATCTGGTGAGTTTTTTTTATGAGCATAAGTAAGTGAGTTTGTTTTTAGCAATTCATCATTTGTTAAACTTTCAATTTTGATTAACTGTTTTTTGTAAATTTGATTCTCACTTGCTTCTTTGATTTCACTAAAAATATTATTTATTGAATTTGTGGTAAATTTCACAGCTTGGGAATTAACATGTAGTCTTGAAAATGCCGGCAAAATTCTAAAGCTACAAATACCACATAATGTTAAAATAGGTATTATGTTATTTTTGTATTCTGTATTTACAGACAAATATATAATTACAATTAAGAAAGTTATAATTAAAATAAATTCAAAATAAAGCCTTGGAAAGGTTTGAAAAGTAACAAATTTTATATCTTGCTTTCCTATATTTCGGTCATATTTAGAAAAAATATCAATTACTTTATTTTCTGTGCTTGAAACTTTAATTGTTTTGATACCATTAAATACCTCCAATAAGTATCTTGTGACTAAGGTCATATATTTTGTTCTAATACTACCAATGTTAAAATGATATCCTCTTAGGATTTTTGAAAAAAGTGAAGACAATAAGAACAAAAATAAAATAAATATTACAGATACTTTAAAATCCACAAATAAAATTGAAATTCCTATGACTAAAATTGTAAATATTTCTACAGAGAAATCTGTCAAATTTCTCAAGGCATATGCAATTCTTTCACACTCATTCTTTATATTAGTAATTATTTTTCCTGTTGTTTTTGTCAAAATTATTTTGTAAGAGCTTTTCAAATACATATCTACCAAATAACTGCTGAGCTTAAGTTGAATTGAAGTAAATAACCAATTTTTATAAAAATGAAAGTACGCAACAATTAGTAATTTGATCACTGCTAGACAAAAGATTGAAATTGAAAATAGAAGAATCAATTCAGTATTTGAAAGATCGTTTATAAAATTTAAAATTTCATATTTTTCTGTATAACTTACAAATTTTTCTTTATCTAGGACCAATATTATCAATGGAAAAACTGAAAACAAAGAGAGCATGTCGAATACGAAATTTAAAATTGATAAGAAAAATAAAAATGCAAGTTTTAATTTAATTCTTTCGACTCTTGAAGAATTAATAATTAAAGAAATTTTACTAAATAAATCAATTATACTTTTCATAAATTAAATTTCTCATAATGTTAATTATATTCAGGTTGTTTCTTTTAAAATAATTTTAATCAATTGTTTTGCGTCAATTAAGTTTTTTTTATGCAAGATATCTCTAGAACCATATCCAAAAATTGTTTTTTGTTTTAAAGAAAATTTAATAACTTCTGTTTTTAATCTTTTATTATGTACAAAATCAGAGATAATACTGCCAATTCCTCCAATTTCATTGTGCTCTTCTAAGCAAAAAATTTTTTTATATTTTTTAATTTTATGTAAAAATTTTTCTGAGAACGGTTTAATCTTATAAATATCTATAACTCCTAGTCTATTTTTTTTTATTTCTTTTGAGATGTTTAAGGCAACAGAAGACATTTTACCTGTTGAAATGATACAATATCTATTGCCTTTAACCAATTCTGTAAAACCATTTGTTAAATTAAAATTTGATTTATTATAAATTGGTGCACACATCTCTCTATCAAGTCTAACATAAGCGGGAGAACTTGATTTTATTAATAATTTCACCATCTTTTCTACAGATAAACTATCGCTCGGAGAAAAAATTTCCATATTTGGCATAAGATTTAAAAGACCAATATCTTCTGTAGCGTGATGTGTGGGACCATCCACAGCATAAGAATAACCACTGCCAACACCAAATATTTTAACTGGTAATTTCATATTACACAAATCAATCTTAATCTGCTCAATTGCTCTATTAATTATAAATGAAGCAATACTATAAACAAAGCAATTAAATCCTTCTTTAGTAAGTCCTGCTGCAACACCAATAATATTTTGTTCTGAGACACCTACATTAATATATTGATTTGGAATTTTTTCTCGAAAATTATCTAATGCTATAGCCCCTTGATCATTTGATAATAATAAAATTTTTTTATCTTTCTTTGCATATTTAAATAACGTGTCAATAAATGCATCTCGTTGAAATTTATTATTTTGCTTATTTATTTTCATCAATATTTAAAATCCTCATTGCTTTAACTTCCTCTTCTTTACTAAGCCCTTTTGTATGTCTAGAAGGATCATTTTCAATAAAATTTATTCCTTTACCTTTAATTGTTTTAGCAATAAATATAGTTGGTTTCTTTGAATTATTTTTTTTTATATTCATAAATATTTTTTTCATTTTCAAAATATTATGACCATCTATGTTTTTAGAATTCCATCCAAAGGATTGAAATTTTTTTGTAAGATTAGATATATTTGTAAAATTAGTCAAAAAATCTGTTGCAGATATCCGATTGTGATCAACAATTACTATTAAATTATCTAATTTATGGTGTGATGCAAAAATTGCTGCTTCCCAAACAGAACCTTCGGTGCATTCGCCATCGCTCATTAACACAAAAACTTTTGATTTATTTTTTTTTCTTTTCAGGGCTAAGGCTATTCCACATGCCAAACTAAGTCCATGCCCTAAAGCCCCGGCAGTAATTTCTATTCCTGGTACCTTACAATCTGTATGTCCACCTAACAAAAATTTTCCCGATCTATAATGATTTTCGAAATAATTCTTTGGAAAAAATTTCAAGTCGACTAATATACTGTAAATTAGAGTTTCTGCATGACCCTTGCTTAGAATAAATCTGTCTCTGTATTCCCAATCTGGTTTTGAAGATTTAAAATTTAATATACCACTATAAAATAATGATACCAAAATATCTAAAGCTGAAAAAGATGTAGCTAGATGTCCACCTCTTTTAATAACAATTTTTAATATTTTTTGTCTTAACTCAAAAGCTTTTTTATCTAAATTATTTTTTATCGATATCATACTAATAAATTATTTTATTGTTTTATGAAACTTTTTAACAAGATTAAATAAATTTGTTCTTTCATGAACTAAATATGATTTTAAATTTGCTCTCTTAGCCATCAGAATATCTGTTTCGTTATCTCCTATGACAATTGATTTTTTAGTTACAATATTCCATTTACTCATCGCGAGTTTTATCATGCCTGTATTAGGTTTTCTCAATTCTTTTTCTTTTTTTGTAAATTTTTTTTTTGAACTTACATGATATGTTGAATAAAAATACTCATCAATATATGCTCCATTTTTATTTAACTCAAAACTTATCCAGTTATGAAGTTTATCCACATCTTTTTGATTGTAATACCCCCTGCCTACGCCAGCTTGGTTTGTAACAACAAAAACATAGTAATCTTTATCATTTAGATATTTTATAGCCTCAATGACTTTTTTTTTCCAAATAAAATCTTTTATGTTATGAACATAACCAGTATCCTTATTAATAACACCGTCTCGATCAAGAAAAACTGCTCTTTTCAACATACTATTAGATAGAAATTTTTCTACTTTTAAATAATCTTTAGGAACGCCAATATCAATAAATTTATTGTGATTGTTTATATATTTTTTTCCTTGCAATTGATTTTTTTTAACCAACAGTGGCAACACATCTTTTTCTAATGAGCTAAATTTTTTAGATTTTATATTACAGATTTTTTTTGAGAATATATAGCTACCTGAATTAATTAACTTAGATTTTTTTGAATTAAAATTAGTAATTAAACCATTTCGATTTAATAAAACTTTTGAAAATCTATTTCCTCTTTTTTTAGCTAAAGCAACTACGCCTAAAAATTTATTAAATTTATATGAAATAATAAGATCTCTTAAATTAATATTAAAATAAGTATCTCCATTTAAAAGTAAAAAATAATCATTAAGTATTTTTTTTGCATTTTTAATTGATCCAAATGTACCGAGTGGAGTATTTTCAATAATACATTTAACTTTTATTCCAAAAATATTTTTATTGTGATAATTTTTTATAAAAAGTTTATGCTTAAAGTGACAAAGTAAAATTAATTCTTTAAAATTATGTCTAGATAAATTTTTAATTATATAATTTAAAAATGGTATTTTATTGAAAGTTAAAAGTGGTTTTGGAGTTTTGAGAGTAATTTTTCCTAGTCTTGTCCCAAATCCTCCACAAAGAACTACCGCTTGTTTTACTTGAAATTTTTTTCTATCATCTCGCATATAATATGGCCTATGGCTATGTGCATTTCTTGAATTCTATCTACTCGATATGCAGGTGATTTGATAACTATGTCACATTTGGTTTTATTTTTTTTAAACAAATTTGAGGTTAAAAAAATAATTTTTAATTTTTTTTTTTTTGCTACTTCAATCGCATTTAATACATTTTTACTTTTACCACTTGTTGATAGTAAAAATAAAATATCTCCTTTACAACCATTTGCCTCGATTTGTCTGCTAAAGATATTAGCAAACCCCATATCATTACCAATTGAAGTAATAGCCGAAGTATCGGTTGTTAATGAAATTGAAGCAATTGCTTTTCTTTGCTTCAAATACTTTCCTACAAGTTCAGCTGACAAATGTTGACTGTCAGCTGCAGATCCGCCATTTCCGCAAAAAATTATTTTTTTACCTTTTTTTAGAGATTTTAAAATTAATTGAGTAGACAAAAAAATTTTTTCTCTAATATATTCTGAATTTAAAAGACTGAATGATTTTGTTGTATTTAACAAGGCATTTTCAATATTTTTTTTCATAACACTGCTATCTACTCCTAATTTGCTGAAGAGATAAATAGTATAACTAAATATTTAGCAGAAGCAAAAAAAACATTTAATCTTATTCTAAGTGAGTATATAGAATAGTCTTATAAATAATTATTAACTTAAAATGATCTTAGTAACAGGTGCAGGTGGTGTTCTTGGTGAGGCCTTTAAAAAATTTGAAAATAACGAATTTTTTTTCCTATCAAGTAGAAAAGAAGTTGATTTACGGTCATCACATCAAACAAAAAAATTTTTTGATGCTAATAATTTCACTGGTGTAATTCATCTTGCAGCAATTTCAGGTGGAATTGGTCTTTCTGGACCAAAATATCAAGCATCATTTCTCAGAGACAATGTGCTAATGTTATTTAACATCTTAGATATTGCAGTAGAAAAAAAACTCAAAAAAACATTATTGGTATTATCTTCAGGCATGTATTCACCAGACTCTACTATGCCATATAAAGAAGAAGACATCCATAATGGTCCAGCACATCAAAGTCAATATGGTTACTTTTATGCAAAAAGATTATTTGAACCAGCAATAAAATCTTATAGGGATCAATATGATCTTGATGTTATTGGTTGCGTACCAAATGGAATTTTCGGAGAGAACGATAATTTTTCCGAACATGCTCCTATGCTACCATCCATTATAAAAAGAGCTTATGAAGCAAAAAAAAATAAAACTAAACTGGTGGTATGGGGAGATGGAACACCACTGAGAGAATATACTTATTCTCAAGATATGGCTAAAGCATTTATGTGGTGCTACAAAAATTATTCATCATCAGAAATAATTAATGTTGGATCAAACCAAGAAAGAAGTATTAAAGAGATAGTCTTTTATATTGCTGATGCAGTTGGTCTAGATAGAAAAGATATAGAGTTTGATGTTGAAAAACCCAAAGGTGTTTTTAAAAAAACAATGGATAATTCAAAATTTATTAGCTTATCAGGATTTTCTTTTTTAGAACTAAAAGATACTATTGAGAGAACAGTAAAATGGTATGAACTTATGATGCAGGAAAATTCTAACCTAATTAAAAATAGAGAAAAAAATTAAATTTTTAAAAGTTAGTTAAACCAATTAATTTTGCCTTTAAAGTTTTCTGATAAATGTTTTTTCAAAATTACTCTAAAATTTAATATTAATTTTTTATCTTTAATTTTTTTAGTTTCTTTAAAATTTAAAATATTTTCATAATAGACAGTATTCGTATTTATTATATTTTTTTTACGATCAAAATTACAACTTAAGTGATATGAGAATCTTTTAGACCTAATTGTAATTTTATATCTATTTCCATAAATAGACTCTGATATGACCTCTTTTTTGTTATTAAACTTATCAATTTTAGCTTTTGCTAATTTTTTATTTTTTCTTCTAATCATTAATTTAACTAAATTATTTAAGTCCACTGTGTTGTTAACCAAATTATCAATCTTCATATTTTTTAAATCAGGATGATGTATAAATAATGGAACATTAGTTTTTTTATAATTTAATAAATGTCTTGGCCCCCTATGATAAGTTGCACCATGATCACTTGAAAGAATGATTATTGTATTTTTCAAAATCTTTTTATCTTTTAAATAATTGATCAGGTAAGAAAGGTTTCTATCAATAATTTTTATTCTAGCAGAGGAATACCTAATTAACTGATTAAATACTTTTGTCTCAAATGTTGGTTCAATTTTTGTATCCTGTTGTCCTAATCGGGAATGATAAAGAGTATAAGGATCACAACTTCTAAATGAACCCATTTCAAATTCTTCATCAACACCTCTATTCGACCATGGAAAATGAGAGTCCATAAGATGAGCGAAAAAAAAATTATTCGAATTTTTTATTTCTAAATTTTCTATAATTTTTTTAGATACATTTATTAAATCTAATTTTTTTTCAAAACTACCCTTTGTTGGATAAAATTTATCAAAGGTTTGCACATTATTCCAAACAGGATTAAAAATAGGTTTGGGTCCAAATCCCACTAAATTATAATTTTCTTTTTTTATTAAATCAAAGATATTATTTTTGTATGGACTGACCAAATGTTTTGAATTTTTTGGATCAGTAAGTCTATGTTTTGATGGCATTTCACCCTTGAAATAAGAACATGCCCAAGGCAACGTCCATTCAGATGAGGAAAAGCAATTATTGAAAATAATGCTTTTTTTAAAAAAATTTATCGTCCTTGGCATAAGAGAACTTCTTTTACCAAACTTGATGGTCTCCATATCCAATGAGTCTAGATTTAAATGAATAATATTATTAATTTTATTTTTTTTTGCTATTTTTAGGCTATATGAAAAAAATAAATCGCTATCTGTATTATTTATAACTGTAAACTGTTTGTTTTTAATCTTGTTAATTGTAACTTCATGCCAATATCCGTAAGTCAAATCTGATAATTCTGATACAGTCCTCCTGTAAAAATCTAACACATTAATATTTCCTTTAATTTTACTTTTATAACCTTTATTAAAGAAAAAACTTATTTTAAGTTTTAAGTTTGATTTTTTAGTTTTTAATACAAAAGAGTCTTTTGACTTAATTTTGATACAATTTCTTAACTCGCCACCAAGTTCTCTTGACTTAAATTTTTTAAAGTTAAAATAAGAGTTTATATCATATTCTCTACTCCAAAAGACACGCAAGTCATGTCGGTCAGTATATCTATAAATGATTTTTTTAATAAAAAATTTAATAATAAAATTAAGTGAATAAATTTTTTTAATATAAAATATTATTATATGACGTGGATAAAATAATTTTCGTAAAATTAATACTGAAATATCAAATATGTTATTAATTATGGGGCTCATAATATTTTAATTAAGAATAAATATTAAAATTTATACTAATTTTATTTGTTTATAGCTACAAAAATAGAAATGTAAAATTATTACAATTATATTCAATTAAGTTCTTAAGATACACAATCTAATTTAATTTTTAAAACATAATTTCAAAAAATTCTAAAAATTAAAATTATTTTTTAAAATATTTTTATAAATATCTTCATAAGAATTAGAAATATTTTTTTCTGAAAATTTTTGTAAAATTTGCTCCCTAGAATTCACTCCAAATTCTATATTTTCAGAATTATCAAGAACCCACAAAATACCTTTGGCTAAATCCTTGATATCAAAGGCTTTTGCAATATAACCTGTTTTTTGATGAGAAATAATATCTGGTAAACCTCCTGTATTAAATGAAACTACTGGAGTTCCGCAAGCTTGGGCCTCTAAGGCTGTGTTGGGCAAATTATCTTGACGTGATGGAACCACCATTACATCAGCTGCACTGTAAATCTCTTGTAGATTTTTATCATCAAATATCTCTCCCATATAATGAATTGGAATTTTTAAGTTTTGATTTTCTTTTGGTTTACTCTGACCAAATATAACTAATTCAGCATTTTTAATTTCTAAATACTCTAAAGCCTTCAGCAACAAGTCATATCCTTTACGTGGATCTTTTCCTCCTCCTGGAGCACCAAATAATATTAAATTAACATTTTCGGGTAAGTTAAATTTTTTTCGAGACATTATTTTGTTTAATGGTTTCCACTTATCGGTATCTATTGCATATGGAATTATAGAAACTGTCCAGTTTTTCATCAAATCACTATCACTGACACATTTTGCAAGCCATGTGCTAGGTGTAACGATATGAAATGAATTCTTCCAATATTTTTTTTTTCTTTGCCATGTCCAGCGATTTAAATCAAAGCCTGACTCATAATTTGGTCTATTATTTTTAAGATAACCTTCTTTCCATCGGCAATCATTTGTATAATGTTCTGCCCCACAAAAGGCCCACATGTCATGTAATGTCCAAACTATTGGTTTTTCTATTTTTACTATGTCAGAAATAGAAAGCATTTCAAATTGTATCCAATGCAAGTTGACAATATCAACATCACTATTGTTAATATGTTTTACCCAACTTGATGGCAAAAATGAAGGTGAGTGAATAATTGTATTTTTGGTTTTAAGTAATTTATTTAAAGTATATTTTATTAATCTATTACGTGATAAATTAAGAAATTGATCAATTTTGCTAGCAGGTTGTTTTATAGTAAGATCATTTGAACTTTTTACATTAACCCACATTTGAGAATTTAATCCTTGTTTTATCAAAGAATGATGTATTCTATAAGCTGATCTAGCAGCGCCGCCAATTATATCTGAATAACTAAGATGGAGAATCTTCATAACTATAGTGTATCAACCTAAAAGGTTAATTAAAGTAGTATGATTTTGTCCGTATCAATATTTAAAATCTATGAAAATTTTTTTCAGTGCATAAATCAAGCCGATTGAGCTATTAGTACTGGTCAGCTGCACGCATTACTGCGCTTCCACACCC
>MDTG01151858.1_pt1 | contig 11853 bp, 12 predicted proteins | sample 811421 | NCBI WGS metagenome assembly MDTG01 (sample SAMN05326645, study PRJNA326480) | marine metagenome | isolation source: seawater | place: Pacific Ocean: South East | collected 2011 | reverse complement strand
CATACAACTCTTATTAATCAAATTCAAAAAATAAGATCGAGAAATAATGTTAATTGGATGAATATTCTTAGACTTGCATTTAAATTTGCTCCTAAAGAAGCAAAAATGATAATGAAGAAAATTAATTCAGACGACCGTAAAATTTCAAGTTTATTAAACAAGTTATCACAATAAAAAATTTAATGAGCAACTTGATACCCTATGGAAAACAAAAAATTTTTAAGGATGATTTCCTTGAGGTAAAAAAAGCACTTAAATCAAACTATTTAAGTGGTGGCGATTATGTAAAAAAATTTGAGAATTCATTCAAAAATTTTACTGGAGTAAAATTCGCACTTAGTTGTTCGAGCGGAACAGCTGCTTTGCACTTGGCTTTAAAAGCTATAAATGTAAAAAAAAATGACAATATAATAATCCCTTCAGTTAATTTTATAGCTGCAGCAAATTTATGTAAAATGTTTAAAGCTAATATTTTTTTAGCAGATGTAGATATCAATACAGGACAAATGGGTCCTGATGATTTGTTGAATTGTATAAAAAAATTTAAGATTAAAAATTTAAAAGCTTTTTTTTCAATGTATAATGGAGGTAATCCAGAAAATGTTAAAGAATTTGCAAAATTAAAAAGAAAATTTAATACAATATTTATAGAAGATGCTTGTCACGCGCTAGGGGCAAATTATTATGATAAAAATAATACTCCGGTCGGCAGTTGCAAATACTCAGATATCTCAACTTTCTCTTTTCATACCCTTAAATCTATAACTACTGGTGAAGGCGGTATGATTACTACATCTGATAAAAATATTTTCAATAAAATAAAACTTCTAAGAAATCATGGAATATTAAGAAGTCCTCTAACAAAAAAAAATATTCATGGAGCTATAACGTTGTTTGTCCTGGATTCAACTACAGATTAAGTGATTTAAATTGTGCACTTGGGTACTCACAATTAAAAAAATTAGATAAGATAATTAAAAAAAGAAAAAAGATAGCTTATTTTTATGAAAAAAAATTAAAAAATTTTTCAGAAATCGTATCTTTTCCTGAATATAGTAAACATCTTAATTCAGCTTGGCATCTATATATTATACAAATTGAATTTGATAAATTAAAAATTTTAAAAGATAATTTTATTCAAAAACTTTACAAAAATAAAATTATTACTCAAGTACATTATATACCGACTTATCATCAAAAAACACATTCGAACCTTAAAAAATTTTTAAGTAAAAAAACAGAAAGATATTTTTATAATAGTTTAAGTTTACCAATTTTTTTTGATTTAAAAGAGTCAGAGCAAAATTATATTGTGAATAAAATTAAGAGTCTTATAAAAAAACATAAAAGGTAAAAAAGTGATTATTTGTATAATCCCTGCAAGAAAAGGAAGCAAAAGAATTAAAAACAAAAACACTAAATTATTTTTTGGAAAGCCTATATTAGAGCATGTAATTCAAAAAGTGAAAAAAGCAAAAATTTTCACTAAAGTTTTCATCACTACCGACTCAAATAAAATTGCAGCAATTGCAAAAAAAAACGGTGTCGAAGTACTAATGCGCTCTAAACATTTATCATCAGATAGGGCACCTATAAAACCCGTAATTTATGATGTAATTAAAAAACTAAAACAAAAATTTATTTATCCTAAAAAAGTATGCTGTATTTTTCCCACTTCAATCTTTTTTTCCAAAGATCATTTAGAAAGAGCCAATTTTCTTTTAAAAAAAAATATTAATTTTGTATTTTCAGCAGTTAAATATAGCCATCCAATACAAAGGAGTTTTTATTTACAAAAAGATAAGATTAAAATGAATTTTCCAAAAAATGAAATGTCACCTACGCATAAATTCTCAAAATCTTACTATGATGCAGCTCAGTTTTATTTTGGATGGACCTCGTCTTGGATTAAGAAAAAACCGTTTTTTGAAGGAAAAAATAAATTTATAGAGTTTAAAGATCTTGAGGTGCAAGATATTGACGATAATGAGGATTGGAAAAAAGCTCAATATAAATTCAAAAATCTAAGAAAAAAAATTTGAAGTAAAAATATTAATTTAAAATTATTGACATTGTTCAAAAAATGAACATATTTTTTAAATAACATGCATAATATGAATTTTTTTAAAAATAAATCTATCTTAGTAACTGGCGGAACAGGATCTTTTGGCAAAAGTTTTATAAACTTACTCTTGAAAAAAACTAAAGCAAAAAAAATTATAATTTTTTCGAGAGATGAGCTTAAACAATATGAAATGCAAAATCAGCTTATTGCTGAAGGCCATGATATGGAAAGATTAAGATTTTGGCTTGGGGACGTAAGGGATAGATCAAGACTAAAACTTGCGTTTGATGATATTGATTTTGTTGTTCATGCGGCAGCATTAAAACAAATCCCCGCAGCAGAATATAATCCACAAGAGTGTATCAATACAAATATCAATGGAGCAATAAATGTAATTTTTGCATCATTAGAAAAAGGAGTAAAGAAAGTCTTGGCACTTTCAACAGATAAAGCTTGTAATCCTATAAATCTCTATGGAGCAACAAAACTTGCGTCAGATAAACTTTTTGTTTCAGCAAATAATCTTGGAGGCAAAAAAAAAACATCTTTTTCTTTAGTGAGATATGGGAATGTATTAAATTCAAGAGGCTCTGTAATTCCATTTTTTAAAAGATTAATTAAAGAAAAAAAAAAATATATTCCCTTAACTGATGAAAAAATGTCAAGGTTTTTTATAAAGGTTGAAGATGGTGCAAAATTTGTATTAGAGTCTTTTTTAAGAATGCACGGTGGTGAAATTTTTGTTCCAAAACTTCCAACTATTTTTATCAAAGATTTAATATCAGCATTTAATAAAAAATATGAGATTGTTGGAATTAGACCAGGAGAAAAACTCCATGAAACTATGTGTTCCAAAGAGGAGTCTCACCTTGTAGTAGAATTTAAGAAACATTTTATTATTAAACCCTCAACAATACTGTTCGGGGAAAAAAAATTTAATAAAGACAAGACAGGTGATATTGGCAGACCGATAAGAAATAACTTATTTGAATATAGTTCTAATACCAATAGTCATGTTTTATCAGTTCCTCAAATAAAACAACTTTTGGAGTCAATAAAAATATAATTATTTCTGAAATATAAATTTGAATACTTGCTTGTTCACAGTTGAAATTATAGTTACTCAATTTAATTAAATGTACAAAGTTTTTAAAATAATAAATTATTTCTATTATCAGTTTTTTAAATACATAAGTCTTCAATCTTATATATGGTTAACAAAAAAATTAGATATTTTAAAATATCAAAAAGAATTTGAAAAAAAAAATATAAATAAAGAAATTATTTTACTTGATGGGATTTGGGAAAATTATGATCATTTTTTTAGATTATTCTTAGTATTCCGTGCCATTAAAGGTAACTGTGTTCCGGTAGCTATCATAAAAAAAAATAGTTCCTTTTTTACCAAACTATATTTTAAAGCCATAGGAGTAAAAAAATTTTTAGAAATTAAAAATTCAAATTTAAAAAATATTTCAAATTTATCAAAAAAAGAATCAAAAAAAATAAGCTCGGTTGAAGATATTTTTAGAATTAAATTTCCTTTAAAATTTCCTTCTTTTTTTTTTTTATGATTATTTTTTAAAAAAAAATAAAATAGAAACATATAAAACAAATAAAAAAAAAGTTTTAGAAAAAGATTTATCAAATTTTTTTAATTTAGTAGAAGAATTAGAGAAAATTTTAAAAGATGGACAATTTAAATATTTCATAACAAGCCACATAGAAATTTATAGTCTTTCAATTATAAGTTGGATACTATTAAAAAAGAAAAAAACAAAAATTTTTCACGTTTTTCAAGATGATATAAATATTACAATTAGAAAATATGACAATATAAAAGATTTCATTAATAAAAAAAAAGACATAATAAAATTAAAGGATTTGAAAAAAATTAATTCAAAATTAAAAAAGAGACTAATAGAATCTGGTAAAAAATACATAACATCATTAACGGCTACTGATAAAAATCAAATAAATAATAAAATGGGTGCATATGTTGAAAAAGCTAAATTCACATTTACAGATAATAAAAGCTTTTTAAAATTATTTGGCTTTAAAAAAAAATTGCCGATTGCTACAATATATTTAAATTGTCTGACAGATTTCCCAAATATATATGGTGAGACTTGGTACAAAGATTATTTTAAATGGACAAATATATTATTAAAATATATCAAAAAAAATAAAAAGGTTAATTTTATCCTCAAAGCTCATCCAGCCGAAAAATCTTATGAATTATATTTTAAAGATATTTTTAATATCCATAATTATGAGAATATAAAATATTTTGAAAATGAAGTTTCCGATTTAAATTTATTATTGAATTCAAAATATATAATCACTAATCTAGGCTCAATAGCTCATGAGGCATTAAACTTTGATAAAATAGTAATTGCGTCTAAAAAAAATTTTATAAGTGATTTTAACTTTTCTTATAGCTATAGAAATAAACAAGAATTAATTTTTTTAATTAAAAATTTACATAAATTGAATAATAAAATGAGTATTAAAAAAATTTTAAATAATAAAAAATATCTTTATATGTATTATGGGCATCGCTTTACTAATTTTTCTAATAAATTAGTTTATCAAAATCATTTAAAGTCAGTTGAAAATTCTCTTTCATTTAATAAGTATGTGCAAAAAAATTTCAAAAATATTAATGAAGAAATAAAAACTATTAAAAAATGGAATAATTTAAATTCCGAAAAAAATTACTCAGTATTTAAGCTTTTAAATTAATATGAATAATCTAATCATAGTTTAATTAAAAAGATTAAGTCAAACTAATGCATGAATTTTACTGGCAGAGTAATTCTATTACCAGCTTGCTTAAATTAAGCAAAAAAACATATTTCAAAGCGTTTTATATCAATATTTCGTAATTATGATTGAAAATTGCATATTTTTGCATTTTTGACTTTACTGTTCAATATATGAACGTATACTGTTCAATGATTGAACATATGAAAGATAACCAAGACCACTTTGAAGTTTTAAGAAAAATTCAAAAAAATCCCAATTCAACGCAGAGGGAATTGGCTGAAGAACTTGGCTTTAGCCTTGGAAAATTAAATTATTGTTTAAAAGCATTACAAAAAAAAGGTTTGGTAAAAATTGAAAATTTTAAAAAAAATCCTAATAAATTAAATTATTTTTACGTTTTAACTCCAGCAGGAATAACTGAGAAAACAAAATTAACCATTAATTTTATGAAAAGAAAAATGATGGAATACGACGAATTAAAAAACGAATTAAAGAATAATTAATTTATCAAAATTCTTAATTATGAAAATTTATGCGTTAGTTATAGCCAGAAAGGGTTCAAAAGGAATTAAAAATAAAAATCTTCAACCGATTAAAAAAAAAATATCTTTAGTTGAAAACTCTATTCTAAAAGCTAAAAAATTTAAATTATTTGATAAAATTTTTTGTTCCACGGACTCAAAAAATATTATTAATAAATTAAAAAAAAGGAATATTTACTTAATTAAAAGACCCAACCATTTAGCAAAAGATAATTCCACAGCAGAGGAAGTAGTCGATCATTTTTATTTTTTTTTAAAAAAAAAGAATATTAATTTTCCTGAAATATTATTTTTGCTACAGCCTACTTCTCCATTTTTAAACTACACTACTGTTAAAAGTATTATTAATAAATATAAAAAAGAAAAAAAGGCCAACTCAATAATTTCAGTAATTAAAGTTCCCCATAAATTTCACTATCTCAATCAAAGAACAGTAGATAAAAATTCAAAAATTAATTTTTTATTTCCTGGCAGAAATAGATATAAACAAAGACAACAAAAAAAAGAAGTATTTTGTCATGGAAATATTTTCTCTTTCAAAACAAAAAGTTTTTTGAGATCTAAAAAGATTTTAAATAGCCCAATATATTCAGTAAAACTAAAAAATTTTAAAGACTCCATAGATATAGACAATTATTGGGATTTAATATTAGCAAGAAAATTTTTCTAACATTAATGAAAAAATTTTTTATTTATAAACTATTTAACTAAAATGATAAAACACATACTTAATATTTTCACACTTTTGAATAAAAAAGAAAAAATTATTGTTTTTTTCTCAATCATGCTAGGTCTTCTGAACACAATATTTGAAAGCTTTAGCGTAGCACTGATAATTCCAATTTTATATTCATTTAATATTACTGATAATTCAAAAGCATTATTTGAAAATGATTACCTCAATTTCTTTTTTTCAATGCTGCCTGAAAATATCTATTATTTACTTATAATATTTTTCTCCGTATTTTTAATCAAAAATTTATTTTTAATTTATTCAATTTTTTTACAGAATAGTCTTAAAAACAAACTGATAGAAAAAAATTCAAATAAACTAGTATTTAATTACCAAAATTTACAATTCGATATTATTTCTTTACAAAAAAATCATAAAATCGAGAGAAACTTAAGAAAAGGTTTATTTAATATGGTAGGAACAGTTCTCCTCGGCTCAATGTCAATTATAATTGACCTGTCTCTTTTCATTTCATTTTTAATTTTATTATTTATTATTAATCCTGCTCCAGTTTTCTTTTCAATAATTTTAATTTTATTTATTACTTTAATTTATAAAAAAATTATTATTACTAAGATTAAATTATTAGGAAAAAAGACTGCAGAACTTTCAGCTGATTATTTTAAAAATTTATTAAACATTTTAAATGGATACAAAGAATTTAGAATTTTTAGTAAAAAAACAATAAATAGAGAAATATTATTAAAAAATTTAGAAGAATATAATAAAAATAATCTAATATTTCTTATTTTAAGCTCTCTTCCTAGAATAATATTTGAACTTTTTCCACTCATATTAATTATCTTAATAATTTATTATTTAGAAAAAATATCAAAAATATCTTTAAACGAAGCTATCATTGTATTAGCAACATTCACTTTTGCATTTATAAGATTGATACCATATTTTTCAAAATTTTTAACAACTATTCAAGATATAAATTACAATTTAAAATATTCAGAAGACACTTTTGACCAAATAAAAAAATTTGAAAAAATGAATACTAAAACTTATTCAGAAAAAATTGAAAAATTTGAAAGTTTAACTTTTGAAAATTTAAAATTTAAATATCAAGAAGAAAAAGAAATAATTGATATAGAAAAATTTGAAATTAAAAAAGGTGATGTAATAGGTATATTTGGTAAAAGTGGCCAAGGAAAGAGTTCCCTTGCAGAAATTATTTTAGGCTATATTTCACCAAGCTCAGGATCTATAAATATTAATCTCAACAAAAAAATTGATTTAAAAAACTGTAAATTTGAAATCAGCAACAGTTTTTACCTGCCACAAAATGTTTTTATATTTGATGAAGATATTTTTTCAAATGTTAGCATGAATTTTGAACAAAAAAATTTTAATGAAAAGAAATTTAAAACGGTTTTTGAAAAAACTAATTTAATTGAGTTTTCTAAACAAAAAAGAACCTTAAAACTCGGCGAAGGCGGCAAAGAAATTTCAGGGGGAGAAAAGCAAAGAATTGGTTTTGCAAGATGTCTTTATAATAATTGGGATTTAATTGTTCTAGACGAAGCCACAAGTGCAATGGACAAGCAAAATGAAAAAAATATATTGGATAAGGTAGTAAAATTTAAAGAAAAATCACAGTCGATTATCATGATTTCACATAATAGAGAAATTTTAAATGAATTTTGCTCAGTGATTTATGAGTTTAAAGATAAAAAATTAATTAAGGTTAAAAAAAGTGATTAAAAAAACCATTGGTATTTTTTTTGACCATGATGTAACCATAAGAAATTTTTCAGAGAATAATGATATTTTTGATGAGTTACAAAAAAATTATAATCTAATATATTTTTTTCCTGATTATCCTAAAAGAGTTAATATAGACAAAATAAAAAATTTTCAAAAAGGTAAAAAAATAATTTTAAAAATTAATAAAAAAAAATTATACTTTTCAAGATTGCTCTTTCATTTATCCGCAATTCATCATTGCAAATTTAGAAAAGGAGACGACAAATTAGCCTCACTATTATATAGAAAAAAAATTTTAAATTCCCGTTTGACTTATTATGTTTTCCGATTTCTTGCCTTAACTCCTATTTATTTTATTTTCAAATTTTTGTTTAAGAAAATTTTTATTAGATACGATAAAAATCTAGAAAAAGAAGTATTGAATAATAAAATAGAAATTATAATACATCCGACTGTATTAGAGGGGCTATTTGTATATGATCTTACGGAGATAGGTAAAAAAAATAAAATTAAAACAATATATATTATGAATTCTTGGGATAATCCATCAATGGCGGGTTTGCCCTATAACCCACCTGATAGATATTTGGTTTGGGGAGAACAAACAAAAAAACACGCGATTGATATAAGGCGTATACCTGAAAAAAATGTAGTAATCTCAGGTGCAAATCAATTCTCAAATTATAAAAAAAAAATAGATGACGAATTAATTAAAGAATATAAAAAAAAATTTAACTTAAAGAAAAAAAAATTAATTTTATACGGTGGGAGTAGCAACGGTGTTAATGAAATAGAGCATTTGGAGATTTTAGAAAAATATTTAGCTAAGAATAGATGTGACTACGAAGTAATATACAGACCGCATCCGTGGAAAATTCATTTAAATAATGAGAAAAATTTTTTTCAATGTAAATTCAAAAACATTTTTTTTGACCCATTTTCTTATGATAGTTATATTGATAATAAAAATAATATAGAGTCTAAAATTTATTCTTCTCAATCAGATGAGTTAAAAATAGTCCTTAGTGCAGTTGATGCAGTTTTTACTCCTTTTTCAACAATAAGCCTTGAGGCCGCAATAAACAAAAAAGCCATAGGAATTTATTATCCTGATGATGTTAGCGAACTTGACCCAACTTTTGCAACCGTGACAAAAAGAATTGCAATTACAGAATTTATATCTGATATGAAACCTCTTATTTGTACAAATAAAGAAGAGTTAATAAAAAGTTTTAATGCTTTGTCTAAAAATTCAAGAAATTTCACATTACTAGAAAATTGTTACTCTCGGTCTAAAAAGTATTGTGATTTAAATACTACACCGAAAAAAGTTCTTGCAAAAGAAATCAAAAATTTAATTTGAAGCTATAGCAATTAATGTATCGTACGCTTCTTTGACTTCTAAATTTTTTTTATATGATCTAATTTCGCTTTTGCTTAAGTTCATTTGAAAATTATTTAAACTTTTTCCTTTGTTAAAAATCCAGTTTAAATGATTATCTAAGTTATATCTTTGAAAAGGTAAAACTTGTATTTTTTTATAGCCTGCATATTCAAGAAATTTAAATAAACTTTTTTTGGTATGCAGTATTAATTTTTCTTTTGAAAAAGAAAATTTGTAAAAATCATTTGATACATTAGAATTGAGCAAAAAATCCTTAGCGTGCGGAACTTCAATTATGACTTTCCCTTTTTTGACAAGCAGTTTTTTAATTCTCTTTAGAAACTTAATTTGATTAGGTAAATAGTGGAAAACATGAAAGCAAGTAAATAAATCTTGTTTTTCTTTCAATTGATCTAAATTTTCAAAAATTTGAATTCTTTTTTCCTTTTTCAAACTTCTAATAGCGTTATTATTAATCTCAATACCTGCTAAAGATTTTGTTTTAAAATTTATTTTTTTTAAAAAATTACCAAACCCACATCCGTAATCACAAATTTTTTTATTATATAACAACTTTTTGAATTGAGAAATTCGCCGTTTATCATCTTCTATTTTATCTAATTTAACCATTTTAGATTTTATTTTGACTTTTACTTTTTCATTTTTGTCATATTTGACTCTATTCTTATAATATTTGGCATTACATTTAAATTTATCTAAAAAAATTATACCTGAATTTCGATCTCTAAGAACTTTTATATTATTGCCATCTCTAACATTATTACTAATACATACTATTGATTTTTTTTTAATAAGAGATAGTTTTTTTAAATCTTGAATTACTGGATTATTCATATAACTAATAATTAATATTTAACAAAATGAAATTAGCTATAATTACTTATCATTATATTAAAAATTTTAAAAAGGAAAAATTTAAAAACCTCAATGGTTTAGATATTGAGGTTTTTAAAAAACAACTTAATTTTCTTCATAAAAATTATGAAATTATTTCTTTTGATCAAATAACGAAAAAAGAGTTTAGTTCAAAAAAAAATAAAGTTATTTTGACTTTTGATGATGGCTATATTGAGCATTATTCTTTAGTTACTAAGGAGCTAAGAAAAAAAAATTTAACAGGATATTTTTTTCCAGTAACAAATGTAATTAAAAAAAATCAAGTATTAAATATTAACAAGATTCATATAATATTAAATTTTTATGAAGATAAAAAAATTTTGCTAAAACAAATTAAAAACTATCTTGCTAATTTTGTGAGCAATAAATATTTAGAAAAAACAATTTCTACTATTAAAAAAAGAAGATTCGATGATAAAAATACCTCAATTATAAAATCCTTATTACAAAATAAACTTGAAAAAAAAATAAAGGTTAAAACTATCAATTATTTTTTTAATAAATTAATTGACGATAAAAAAAAATTTCACAAAAATTTTTATTTAAGTGGAAATCATATTGTCAAGATGTTAAAAAAAAATATGCAATTTGGTTATCATGGAGCAAGTCACTCAAGATTTAGCGAAATGACCAAAATAAATCAAGCCAAAGAGATTAAAAATTCAATAAATTTTTTTAAAAAATTTAGTTATCATCCAGAAGTATTTTGCTACCCACATGGCTCATATAATAAAGCAACTATTACAATTTTAAAAAAACTAAAGATAAAATATGGACTCACTGTAAAACATGGCATTATAGATCTAAAAAAAAAAATCGATATGCTTTCGTTGCCAAGAATCGATGCAAAAATCTTATTTAAAAGCTTAGACACTTTTAATTAATTTGAATTTAGAGTCTCTCCTTTTTTTATTTTTCACATAGTTTCTTAATAATTTTGCATGATTAATTTTATCAAATAAATTAATTTTTCTATCATCAAAATCTTTTTTATAAAAAGTGTGGGCTATACTTGAATGCCATTGATCATAACTTTTAATTTTTTTAAAATTTTTTATAACTTTAATTAACGCAAATGCTGTGTCTCGAATTAATCGAGCGGATATTATATGAAAATTATCTCTCATAAAAATTTTAGTCCTTAATTGATGAATTATTCTCCCACTATCGATTCCTGGATCAATCATCATAATTGTAGAGCCAATTAATTCTGGTTTATTTTGAATATAGGCCCAAAAGTTAGACCCAACACCTTTGAAGTAAGGTGAAAGTCCTAAATGAATATTTAAAAATTTATTTGAATATTTATTTATAAGTTTTTCTCGTATTAAAGAGCATCCATATGAAATTATTAAATCTGGGTTAGATTTTTCAATTTTATTTAAAATCTTTTTCTTAAAATTAAATTCTCCTTTTTTACACTTAATTACTTTTTTAGGTTCATTTGCTGACTGAACATAATCAAAAAAAAAATCATCTTCAATTTTATCACGATATAAAAAATATTCTTTTATTTTTTTTGATGAATTTTTATTTTGTAAAACTTGTCTGGATTGACGATGATGCGTGTCTTCTACAACACACAATTTTAAGTTTATTCCTTTTGCATTGGATAAAATTTTTCTAAAAAACTTGTGTCTTATCTCGTTTGAAGTTATTAATATAATGTTTTTCATATTTAATATTTTATTATCATAAATCATTTTTGCATATGAATAAAAAAAAATAT
>MDTG01054919.1_pt1 | contig 11853 bp, 12 predicted proteins | sample 811421 | NCBI WGS metagenome assembly MDTG01 (sample SAMN05326645, study PRJNA326480) | marine metagenome | isolation source: seawater | place: Pacific Ocean: South East | collected 2011 | reverse complement strand
GGGACATCTGCTCCTTCCTGCATAGCGGCATCAAGAATAGAAGAACCATTGGAAGAAAGTGAAAAATTAAAATCGTCACCATCAACACAAACAGAAACAGAACTTAAAATTTCATTACCAGAAACATCTTGCTTCTTAGAAGCCAAATCTATTGTTGTAAAAAGTTCAAAAGAAATATTTTCTCCTAATACATTTCTTTCAGTTAAAAATTGCTTAACATTATCAATCATCTGTGAAGGACCACATAAAAAATAAGCATCAACACTTTCTAAGTTTTTATTTTCTTGAAATAGCTGCTCCAAGTTTTCAGTATTAATTCGTCCTTTAATACAATTAACAACATCTTCTCTAGAAAAAACGTAATATACTAACAATTGACTTTGAAATTCTTGTTCAAGATCTAACAATTCATTAGAAAACATAATACTGGATCTGTTCTTGTTTCCATATAAAAGAGTGAACGAACTATTAGGCTCATTACGTAAAACATCTTTAATCATCGACAAAACAGGAGTTATCCCACTACCTGCACATATAGCCATGTAATGTTTTTCACGATCTTTTTTTGTTTCCAAAACAAAATTACCAGTAGGTGGCATAATATCTAACATGTCTCCCTCCTGAAGTTCTTTAGTCAGATAAGTAGACATTAACCCTCCTTGAACCAACCTAACACCAATCTCAATCATTTCTCCTGGAGCAGAACTAATAGAATATGATCTTCTAATTTCTTCTTCATTAATAATATGCTTTACTGTAATATACTGTCCTGCTATAAAATCAAAAACACCATTATCTATGTTGGAAGTATCTAATTGTATACAAACAGAGTCATTTGTTAAAGCTATTACCTTTAACACCTTTAAATTGTAAAAGTTTTTCATAACCACAAAAATATAATTTTAGATGTATCTAGAATGAAAATCAATAACAAAACATTTCTTTATTATATATTTTAATAAATTTGCATATTATCAATCTTATTATAGAAATTATCAATCATGTCTGAAAAAATATTTCAAGAAAAAATAGAAAAAGAAAAAAAGATTGAACCAAAAGATTGGATGCCTGAGAAATATAGAAAGCATCTAATTAGACAAATATCACAACATGCTCATTCTGAAGTAATAGGAATGCAGCCTGAAGGAGAATGGATTACAAGAGCTCCCTCTTTAAGGGCTAAGATGATATTACTAGCAAAAGTACAAGATGAAGCAGGACATGGCTTATATTTATATAGTGCATGTGAAACTCTAGGTATAAGCAGAGAAGAACTTGTAGAACAACTTCATCAAAAAAAAGCAAAATATTCCTCCATATTTAATTATCCTACTCTAAGCTGGGCAGATGTAGGAGCAATTGGATGGCTTGTTGATTGTGCTGCAATTGTAAATCAAGTTTCACTACAAAGAACATCATATGGACCATATTCTAGAGGGATGGTAAAAATATGTAAAGAAGAAAGTTTTCACCAACGTCAAGGATATGAAATAATGGCAGAAATGGCAAAAGGCACCAAAGAGCAAAAAGAAATGGCTCAAGATGCTTTAAATCGTTTTTGGTGGCCATCTATAATGATGTTTGGACCGCATGATAGTGATTCACCTAATAGTGGTAACGCTATGAAATGGAAAATCAAAAGACAAACAAATGATGAGCTACGTCAAAGCTTTATCGATAAAACAGTTCCACAAGCTGAAATTATTGGATTGAAAATTCCAGATCCAGAATTAAAATGGAACAAAGAAAGAGGCCATTATGATTTTGGCGAAATAGATTGGGAGGAATTTTGGAATGTTGTAAATGGAAAAGGACCATGTAATGAAGAAAGATTGCAACATCATCAAAATGCACATAATAACGGAAAATGGGTTAGAGATGCAGCAAAAGCATATGCAGAAAAACAACTAAATAGTTAATTTATGTCAATAGAAAACACAGATGTATGGGAAGTTTTTATTCAAAGTAAAAATGGATTAGCTCATAAGCATGTGGGTAATGTTCACGCAACAGACAAAATAATGGCATTAGAAAATGCTAGAGATTTATACACAAGAAGAAATGAAGGAAGTTGTATTTGGGTGGTAAAAGCAGAATATATTGTTTCGTCAGAATCCGAAGATAGCGAAGCATTTTTTGATCCTTCAAATGATAAAATGTATCGTCATCCTACTTTTTATAAAATGCCAGATGGAGCAAAACATATATAGATGAATAGCTCCCTATTAAAATATACAACTAGAATTGGAGATAATTGTTTGATTTTAGGGCAAAGAATGTCAATGTGGTGCAGTAATGGCCCTACACTAGAAGAAGATATTGCTCTAGCTAATATAAGTTTAGATTTATTTGGACAAGCAAATGGTTTTTATTTATATGCTGAAGAATTAAACAAAAAACAAACAGCAGATGATTTAGCATTTAAAAGAAATGCTAAAGAATTTTTAAATTATCAATTAGTAGAAATAGAAAATAAAGATTTTGGCCATACAATTGTTCGTAATTTTTTATTTGACACTTTTCAATTTCTATTCTATCAAAATTTAAAAGAAAGCAAAGACCAGACTCTTTCTGATATAGCACATAAAGCAATTAAAGAAGTTAAATATCACCTTCGTCATTCAAAAAATTGGCTACTTAGGTTAGGTGATGGAACAAGTATAAGTAATGAAAAAGTGCAAAAAAGTCTAAATATTATATGGCAATATACTGGAGAACTATTTGAAATAGATGAAATAGATAAAGAAATGATTGAAAAAGGAATTGGTATAGATACAACTCTATTTAAATCTGAATGGATAAAAACAACAAGTGATATTATTAAAAAAGCAAATCTTAAAATACCTGAAAATATTACAATGCAGACAGGAGGAAAAAAAGGAATTCACACCGAACATCTAGCTCCACTACTAACCGAAATGCAATATATTCCTAGAAAGTATGCAGATGCAAAATGGTGACATTAAAAATATATGGGATTTATTAAATAAAATTCCTGACCCAGAAATACCAGTAATCTCTATTGTTGAATTAGGAGCTGTAAGAAATGTTGAATTTGATAATAATTGTTATATAATTTCTATAACACCAACCTACTCAGGATGTCCAGCAATTAAAACTTTTGAAGATGATATAGCAAAATCGCTTTTAGATAATAAAATTAATTTTAAAATTAAAAAAGTATATGCCCCAGCCTGGACAACAGATTGGATGAGTAATAAAACAAAAGAAAAATTAAGAAAATACGGTATATCACCTCCTTCTATGCAAGCTGTATGCCCACAATGCAATTCAAAAAACACAAAGGTTATCAGTGAATTTGGCGCAACCGCATGTAAATCAATGCATAAGTGTTTAGATTGCTTAGAGCCTTTTGAGCACTTTAAGTGTATTTAAACAATCTTATTTTTCTTTATTATTTCTTATTTTAGCCATTTAATTTAGAAAATGATTTTATTTGAAATAATTGAAGGTGTTGGAAAAATCACACTAAATAGACCAGAAAAGTTTCATTCTGTTATTAGAGAATTAGCACTAGATTTACAAATAGCCTTAGATGAATGTGCACAAAATAATGAGATTAGAGCAGTATTTATTACTGCGTCAGGAAAAGCTTTTTGTGCAGGACAGGATCTATCAGAAGCTACTGCTCCTGACGCTCCTAATATCACCAAAATAATTCAAGAGCATTACAATCCAATTATTAGAAAAATCAGGAATTTAGAAAAGCCTGTAGTAGCCGCTGTAAATGGTGTTGCTGCAGGTGCAGGTGCTAGTATTGCTCTATGTTGTGATATAGTAGTAGCGAAAGAAAGCGCTAGTTTTATACAAGCGTTCTCTAAGATTGGGCTTATTCCAGATAGTGGAGCTACTTACTTTCTTCCAAGATTAATTGGCAGTCAAAAAGCAGCTGCTATAATGATGACAGCCGAGCCAATAAAAGCAGATGAAGCTAAAAAAATGGGGATGATATATAAAACTTTTCCAGATGAAAATTTTGAAGAAGAAAGCTGGGAACTAGTTAAAAAACTTGCAAAAATGCCAACCAAAGGTCTTGCTCTTACAAAGCAATTACTGAATGCATCATATACTAATAATTTAGAAGAACAATTAATTGAGGAAGAAAATTGTCAAAAAATTGCTGCAGCAACAGAAGATTTTCGAGAAGGAGTAAGTGCTTTTTTAGAAAAAAAATCACCAAATTTTAAAGGAAAATGATAAAAGTAAGTGTTATAGGAGCAGGAACAATGGGTATGGGAATTGCTCAAATTGCTGCAACAAAAGGTCATCAAGTATGCTTATATGATAACTATGATGGTGCTATTGAAAAAGCAAAAATAAAAATCCAAAAAATTTTAAATCGTCTTGTTGAAAAAGACAGAATAACAAATCAAGAAAATAAAGAAATATTTAATCGTATTACTTTTTCAAAAACACTAGAGGATGTTAATGAAAGTAAAATAGTAATTGAAGCTATTATTGAAGATCTTGAAATAAAAAAAGACATATTCTCAAAAATAGAAGAAATAGTAGAAAAAGATTGTATCATCGGGTCTAACACTTCATCTCTTTCCATTGCTTCTATCGCTTCTGCATGTAAAAATGCTGAACGTGTTGTTGGAATACATTTTTTTAATCCTGCACCATTAATGCCTCTTGTAGAAATCATTCCTGCTGTACAAACTTCTGACAATACACTAAATACAGCAAGAAAAATAATTGATGAATGGAAAAAAACTACTGTTATAGCAAAAGATACACCAGGTTTTATTGTAAATAGAGTTGCTCGCCCTTTTTATGGTGAAGCAATTAGAATATATGAAGAAGGAATTGCAGATTTTTCTACAATAGATTGGTCGATGAAAGAAATAGGAGGATTTAGAATGGGGCCTTTTGAATTAATGGACTACATAGGTAATGATGTAAATTACACAGTAACTGAAACTGTATTTAAGTCTTTTTATTTTGACCCAAGATACAAACCATCATTCACACAAAAAAGAATGATGGAAGCAGGTTTTCTTGGCAGAAAAACAGGAAAAGGATATTATGATTATAATAATGAAAAACCTCTTGCAAATCAAAATAAGGAAGATGGAAAGAAAATATTATGGCGTATACTATCGATGCTTATTAATGAAGCAGCAGATGCTGTATTTCTCAATATCGCCACAAAAGAAGATATAGATTTAGCAATGACTAAAGGAGTAAACTATCCAAAAGGATTGCTCGCATGGGCAGATGAAATAGGTATAAAAAATATACTTAAACAATTAGAAGAACTACAAAGTGAATATTGTGAAGACAGATATCGTCCATCACCACTACTGAGAAGAATGGCTAAGGAAAATAAAACATTTTACCAATGAAGCTAGCTAAAAAAGTTGTGAATAAAATGATAAATGGAGACGCTTTTAGTCAATGGCTTGGAATTAAAGTTTTAGAAATTAACGAAGGAAATTGCGCTTTAGAAATGACTATTAGAGATGAGATGACTAATGGATTTAATATAGCACACGGAGGAATTACTTACTCTTTAGCTGATAGTGCTCTGGCTTTTGCAGCCAACTCATATGGGACACAATGCATGTCTATTGAGACATCGATCTCTCATATTAAAAAAGTAGAAAGTGGAGATGTGCTTAAAGCAATAACAAAAGAGATAAACAAAAACAAGAAAACTGCCATATACTATATAACCATAACAAATCAAAACAATATAGAAGTTGCACATTTCAAGGGAACGGTATATATTTCTAATAGAGAATGGTTTGATAATTAAATAATATGATATACGAATTTGATGGATATAAACCTGTTATAGACCCTTCTTCATTTATTCATAATGAAGCAACAATTATTGGAAATGTAATTATTGGAAAGAATGTATATATAGGTCCAGGCGCTTCACTTAGAGGAGATTGGGGTCAGATTATAGTTAAAAACGGTTGTAATATACAAGACAATTGTATTATACATATTTTTCCAGGTAAAGATGTTGTTTTAGAAGAAAATGCACATGTTGGACATGGAGCTATTATTCATGGTGCAAATATTGGAAAAAATTCACTGATTGGAATGAATGCTGTAATTATGGATGATGCAAATATTGGTGATGAATGTATCATTGGGGCTTTATGTTTTATAAAAGGAGAAATGCAAATTCCAAATAGAAAAGTTGTAGTAGGAAATCCTGCACAAATTAAAGGAGATGTTTCTGATAAGATGTTAGATTGGAAAACAAAAGGTACAGAATTATATCAAGAATTACCTAAGGAATGTAAAGTATTAATGAAAGAATGCAAACCACTAACTAAAATTGAAAAAAATAGAAAAAACAAACAAGAAAAAATATTAAAAACATGGAAAAATTCAAAGTAAAAAAAATACTATATATATTATTTTTCTTGCCAATAATTGGATTTGGACAAATTCATACTATTGATCAAAATAATTTATATATGTATGGAAACACAAATAATAATGATATAAGTGTCAATACATACTACAATGCATTAGGCACATGTAATGTCACTTGGAATATTATCAAAGACTCTATACCATCTCAATGGGATTTTTCAATTTGCTTTCCAACTTGTTATGCCATAGGTATTACAAGTGGTCAGGATGTTTTCTTAGCTAACGAACAAGTATTTTTAAATTGTCATATGTATCCTAATGGTCAAGCAGGAGAAGGAATGATTCAAATGGAGATTATAACAAATAACATTTATAAGGATACAATTACTTGGTCGGGATCTATTAGTAGTACTTCTTTTATTAATGAATTAAATATTAATAATCTAAAACTAATTAAAACAGTTGATATACTAGGGAAAAAATCAACAAATAAAAATAATCAAACTCTCTTTTACATCTATGATAATGGAATAGTAGAGAAAAGAATAATAATAGATTAACAATAAACTAAGATTATGAAACAACTACTACTTCTATTACTTTGCTTTCCTTTGCTATTTATTTCTTGTAAAAAAGAAGAATGTAATTGTCCGTCAAACACAAATAATAATTCTTCCGATCCATCTTCTTTAATTGTTGGATTATGGGATATTGTAAAGTATGAATATTCCGATTCATTAGATATGATTGCGGGAACAATCACTTATACTGCTTTTCCTGGAGATTCAAACTTTTGGTATCATCCTACGGTTGGAGAAATTACAGTAGAGTTTGATACAGAACCATTAGTAGAAGGGGCAGACGGAACAGCTTTTACTGTATACTTTGATTCTAATGGTATACCGATTGAAACAGATGGAGAACCTTATCTTGTATCAGGAAATGCATTAAGCATAGATTATAGTAATAATTATCTTATATCAACCATCTCAAATACTAATATGGTTCTTGTAAGGACTTATGATGACAAACAGAAGACTATATATTGCGAAAGATAAAAATAATAGATTAACAATGAAAAATTACGAGAATTACGCTTTAGGAAATTGGATTAAGGGAGATGGTGATGGCACTCCACTTTACAATGCTATTAGTGGTGAACAAATTGGAATAGCAACATCAAAAGGTTTAGATTTTTCTAAAATGATGAGCTATGCCAGAAAAAAAGGAGGACCAGCTCTTAGAAAAATGACATTTCAAGAAAGAGGATTAATGGTAAAGAAATTAGCTCTACATCTACACTCAATAAAAGGAAAGTTTTATCCAATAAGTTTTCAAACTGGAGCAACAAAGATTGATAGCTGGATAGATATTGAAGGCGGAATTGGAAATCTATTTACAAATGCATCACTTCGAAGACAATTTCCTGACCTGCCATATCATGTGGAAGGAAGTGCAGCACCACTATCAAAAAATGGAACTTTTATTGGGCATCATATAATGGTTCCTAAACAAGGTGTAGCAATTCATATTAATGCTTTTAACTTTCCTATTTGGGGAATGTTAGAAAAAATTGCTGTTAATCTAATGGCAGGAGTACCTGCTATTGTAAAGCCTGCCACCTTGACTTCATACCTAACTGAATTTATGGTTCGCGAAATTATAGATTCTCAAATACTACCAGAAGGAAGCCTTCAATTAATCTGCGGAAGTGCAAGAGGAATATTAGATTCTATTACTTCTGAAGATATAGTAACTTTTACAGGAAGTGCTTCTACAGGAAAGATGTTAAAATCTCACCCAAAAATTGTAGAAGAAGCCGTCTCGTTTAATATGGAAGCAGATTCTTTAAATTGTTCTATACTTGGTGAAGATGCAGTTCCAGGAACAGCTGAATTTGATATTTTTATTAAAGAAGTACAAAAAGAAATGACTGTCAAAGCAGGACAAAAATGCACTGCTATCAGAAGAATACTAGTACCAGAAAAACTTGTTGAAGATGTACAGATAGCACTTGGTAAAAGACTTACTAAAACAACTATTGGAGACCCAACAGTTGAGGGAGTAAGGATGGGAGCACTAGCTGGGAATGAACAAAAAGAAGAAGTTACTAAAAAAGTTAATCAACTTGCTAAATCTCAAAAAATAGTTTTTGGAAGTTTAGAAGAGTTTGAAGTGATAGGAGCAAATAAGAATAAAGGTGCATTTATGTCTCCTATACTATTTTTAAATGATGATCCTTTTAATAAAACAGATTGTCATAATATTGAAGCTTTTGGACCTGTATCTACTATACTACCATACAAAAATATATATGAAGCTATAGAGCTTGCTCGAATGGGTAAAGGATCTTTAGTATGTTCTATTATTACTAATGATATGAAAATTGCTGAAGAATTTGTGACAGGAGCTGCATCAATGCATGGGAGAATATTAGTTTTGAATGAAGCTTGCGCTAAAGAAAGTACGGGACATGGTTCTCCTATGCCTCTTCTAACACATGGTGGTCCTGGAAGAGCTGGTGGAGGAGAAGAAATGGGTGGAATCAGAGGAATAAAGCACTATCTTCAAAGAACTGCAATTCAAGGGCACCCTACAACAATTACATCCATCACAAAACAATATCAAGTAGGAGCTAAACAGAATACTGAAGGTCCTCATGTGTTTAAAAAACATTTTGAAGAAATACAAATTGGGGATACAGTAATCACAGAAAAACATTTAGTAACATTAGATAATATTGAAGAATTTGCAGAATTGAGTGGTGATAAATTCTATGCTCATATGGATGAAAATTCTCTAGAAGGAACCATTTTTACAGAAAGGGTTGCTCATGGATATTATATCATGTCAAAAGCTGCAGGATTATTTGTTGACCCACCAAAAGGCCCAGTACTTTTAAATTATGGTATTGATGAATGTAGATTTACAAAACCTGTATATCCAGGAATGACTATCGGTGTTCGTTTTACGGCTAAAGAAAAAATTGAACAAGAAAAAAAAGATGAAGAAGATATTGCTAAAGGAATTGTAAAATTCTTAGTTGATGTTTATGATGATGAAGGGGAAACGGTAATGCTTGCAACAATACTAACCATGGTAAAAAAGTTAAATCAGGATTAAAAGTGGGCAAAAAGATCGAAAAAAAAATATTAGAAAAAGCTTATATGCTAATGTGTACCGCACGTGCACTTAGTGATATCTATGAAGAAAATAAGGAGGTAACTTCTAAATATGTACACGCAACATCAAAAGGGCATGAAGCGATTCAGATTGCATTAGGACTTCAATTAACAAAGCATGACTGGGTTGCTCCTTATTATAGAGATGACTCAATATTACTTGGAATTGGAATATCTGCATATGAGTTAATGTTACAATTAATGTGCAAGAGAGATGATCCTTTTTCTGGTGGAAGGACATACTATTCTCATCCATCTTTAAAACGAGAAGGATTTCCAAAAATCCCTCATCAATCTTCTGCTACAGGAATGCAAGCAATACCAACTACAGGAGTGGCAATGGGAATACAGTATCAAGAAAAAGAAGGTCTTAATAAACCAAATAAAGGAGAAGAACCTGTTGTAGTATGTTCTCTGGGGGATGCTGCTATTACAGAAGGAGAAGTTGCTGAAGCATTTCAGATGGCAACACTAAAAAAATTACCAATATTATATTTAGTACAAGATAATGAATGGGATATATCTGCTCACTCTAGTGAAACTAGAGCTGTAGATGTAACACATTATGCAAAAGGATTTGGATTAGAGACATACACTATAGATGGAACAGATTTTTTAGAAGCATATCAAGTTGTGAAACATATCTTACAGAAAATCAGAAAAAAAAGAAGTCCTTTCTTGTTACATGCTAAAGTACCCCTATTAAACCATCATACTTCTGGAGTACGTATGGAATGGTATAGAGATGATTTAGAAGAAGCAAAAAAAAGAGATCCATTTCCTAAATTAAAAAAATTACTTATCAATTCAGGAATCACAAATGACACAATAAATAAAATTGAAGATGAAGCAAAAAAGAAAGTAAGTAGAGATTATCAAAAGGCTTTATCAGCAGACAATCCAAATAAAGAAGATTTATTTACATATGATTATGCTCCATCACCCATAATAGAGGAAAAAGGAAATAGAAATCCAAAAGAAAAAGAAAAAACTGTAATGGTAGATGCCGCATTATTTGCTATAAAAGAACTAATGTCAGATTATCCAGAATGTTTATTATACGGACAAGATGTAGGCAAAAGATTAGGTGGAGTATTTAGAGAAGCTGCTACATTAGCAGAAACATTTGGTGATAATAGAGTTTTTAATACTCCTATCCAAGAAGCATTTATTATAGGAAGTACTGTTGGTATGTCAGCTGTAGGTTTAAAACCTATAGTTGAAGTACAATTTGCAGATTATATATGGCCAGGATTAAATCAATTATTCACAGAAGTTAGTAGATCATATTATCTTTCTAATGGTAAATGGCCTGTAAGTTGTATTATTCGTGTTCCGATTGGTGCATATGGTAGTGGTGGTCCGTATCACTCATCTTCAGTAGAATCTGTTTTAACAAATATAAAAGGAATAAAAATAGCATATCCATCAAATGGAGCTGATCTTAAAGGACTCATAAAGTCTGCATTTCATGATCCAAACCCAGTTGTAATGCTAGAACACAAAGGTTTATATTGGAGTAAAATAAAAGGCACAGAGGATGCAAGAAGTATTGAGCCAGATAAAGATTATATTCTTCCTTTTGGAAAAGCAAGAATATTAATTGAAAATACAGATACTAATAATTCAATGTGTATTATCACATATGGAATGGGAGTATACTGGGCTAAAAACGCTGCTAAAGAGCATAAAGGTAAAGTGGAGATATTAGACTTAAGAACATTAGTTCCAATTGATGAAGAGTTAATTTTTAATACAGTAAAAAAACATGGAAAATGTCTAGTGTTAACTGAAGAGAGTTATGAAAATTCATTTGCTCAGAGTCTCACAGGTAAAATACAAGAAAAATGCTTTGATTATTTGGATTCTCCAGTATATACAATGGGAGCTGAAAATTTACCTGCTATCCCATTAAATTCTAATCTTGAAGCGGCTATGTTACCAAACATGAAGAAAGTAAGTGAAAAAATAAAATATATTTTAAGCTATTAACTAAAAAAAAATAGTTTCAATTAGTATTGATTTTAACTAGTATTTGCTAGTCCCTGCGATTATCTGTTTTATCTAAAGAAATTAAATCTATTGTAAAACAATTTTTTTATTAATTATACCATAACTAGTATTGACTTCTAAAATATAAATTCCTTTTGTATAATTATTTAATTCCACGACTCTATTATATTCTCCTACAAACTGTTGTCTATTATCTAACACTATCTCCTCTCCTAACATATTTAACACTTTAACACTTACATCCTGAACTTCCTCGCTTGTGAAAGTAATATTAAATACATCTCTTGATGGATTAGGG
>MDTG01411498.1_pt1 | contig 11854 bp, 15 predicted proteins | sample 811421 | NCBI WGS metagenome assembly MDTG01 (sample SAMN05326645, study PRJNA326480) | marine metagenome | isolation source: seawater | place: Pacific Ocean: South East | collected 2011 | reverse complement strand
TTTTTTTTTTTAAAAAAAAATTAAAATCTTTGATTTTTTTTTTTTTTTGTATATTATTAGATACATGAATTAAAGAATTATAAGGAATGACTACAATGAAGAAAAAAATGTTAATTGACGCATCTCAAAAAGATTTAGTAAGAGTTGCAATGATAAAGGATAATAGTCTTATAGACTATGAATCTGAAAGAGTTAAAAATGAAAGAATAAAAGGTAATATTTATTTAGCAAAGATTGTAAGGGTCGAGCCATCCTTGCAAGCTGCCTTTGTGGATTATGGTGGAAACAGACATGGTTTTCTTGCATACAATGAAATCCATCCTGATTATTTTAAAATACCAACGGCTGATAAAAAAAAATTACTGCAACAAGAACTAGAGGCCTCAAAAAATATTCCCATTGATGAAGAAGAGGACGAAGAGGAGTACTCTGAAAATATTGAAAATAATGAAACTGAAGATGAAAATAATAAAGAATCAATAAACAAAAGTGGTTTTTTGTCAAAAGTAATTGATTTTTTTAATCACAAGCCAATAGAAGAATATCCAAATACAAGATTTAGAAAGAAGAGAAGGTTTAAGCCTACTCCAAAAAAAAATTCTCAAGTTATTTTTCATAGAAAATATAGTATTCAGGAAGTAATAAAAAGCAACCAAGTCATACTCATTCAGGTGGTTAAAGAGGAGAGAGGTAATAAAGGTGCGGCAGTAACAACAAGGCTTTCTCTGGCAGGAAAGTATTGTGTTTTGATGCCAAACACAAATAAAGGTGGAGGAGTATCACGTAAAGTAGAAGATACCAAACTACGAAAGAAGTTGAAAGAAATACTTAGCAAACTCAATATTAAAAAAGGTATGGGCGTAATTATTAGGACTGCTGGACAAGTTATGGGGATTAAAGAAATAAAAAGAGATTACAATTCTTTGATTAAATTATGGACTGAAATAACCTCCAAGACAATAAAATCAAACGCACCATGCCTAATACACGAAGAAGATAATATAATAAAAAGATGTTTAAGAGACTATTTTGATTCCTCGTTTAACGAAATACTAATTAATGAAAAAAGCACGTTAAATAAATCTAAGCAAATAATTAAACAGTTTATGCCAAAATCATTAAAATTATTAAGACTTTACAATGATAAAAAGCCATTATTTGCTTCATTTGGACTCGAAAGAAAAATAATTGGAATTAATAACCCAACAGTTAATCTCAAATCGGGGGGATATTTAGTAATAAATCAAACAGAGGCTTTAGTTTCAATAGATATTAATTCTGGAAAATATACTAAGCAAAGAAACATAGAAGATACTGCTTTTAAAACAAACTTAGAGGCAGCTGAAGAAATTAGCAAACAACTAAAAATAAGAGACTTAGCTGGTCTTATTGTCATTGATTTTATAGACATGTTAGATAGAGGTCATAACATTAAAGTTGAAAAAAAACTTAGAGAATGCATAAAAGAAGACAGAGCCAGAGTTCAGATAGGAAGAATAAGTAACTTTGGTTTATTAGAACTATCAAGACAAAGATTAAAAGTAACAACAGACACGGTTATTTCGTCGCGATGTCCAACCTGTAATGGCTATGGAAGCATAACAGCAACAGATTTCTTACTAGAACAACTTCTCAAAGTGTGTAATGAATTCTCATTTAATGCCATTTATAAAAATTTATTTCTTTTATCAAGTGCAAAACTTTATGAGAAAATAATAGAAAAAATCAATATTAGTAATAAAACAATCATTTCCAAAAAAGTTTTAATTATAAATTATCCAAATCTTAAAGAAAATGAATTTCTAGTGTGCTCATCAACTGAAATCCTTTATAAAAATTGTCATGAAAAAAGTGATATTGAAAATTTTGTTGATTATTTAAAAGTTGAAGATATTAAATCAGAGAATAATGGGTCGGATGATTTGGATAAAGAAGTTCTACCGGTAAAAAAAAGAGTAAGCTACAGGGCAAAAGCAATGGATTTTGATAATAAAACAAAGAAGTTAGTAAAAAAAAAGAATATTACCTCAAAAAATAAAAAAATTCATGATATCAAGGTTCTTCCTAGTGAAAGAAAAAAAAAGGAAGAAAAAAGACAAGGATGGTGGAATCAGTAATTTTTTTTAAACCAGCTAGAAAGCCTATCCACCGCCTCGAGAACATATTTTGTTTCAGAAGAAAAGGATAACCTCACGGTGTTCTTTCCGTATTTTTGATCAAAATCGAGTCCAGGTGTGAGAACGACGCCAGTCTCATGCATTAATTTATTCACCAAATCAAATGAGTCCATTTTTGTTCTACTTATATCCAAATAAATGTAAAATGCTCCTGATGGCATAAAGAATTTTACTGTTGGTATTTCTAATAATCTTTTACAAACTTCATCTCTCGTTTTATGATAAATATTCACCAGAGCATCTAACTCGTTTAAACACTCAAAAACTTTAACTGCAGAAAATTGAGCAATATTACCAGATGATATAAAAAGATTTTGAGACAATTTTAAGAAGTTTTTATTCAAACCTTCAGGAATTATTACCCATCCAAGCCTCCAACCTGGCATGCAAAAATATTTAGAAAAACTATTTATAACGATAGAATTTCTTCCTAAATTTAACATTGAGCAAACGGACTTATCAAATTCAATTCCATGATATATTTCATCAGAAATTAAAGTGATATTTCTCTTTTTGCAAATTTGGTATATATAATCTAACTCCTGTTTTGAAAAACTTTGCCCATTCGGGTTATTTGGATTAGAAATTATTAAACCATCAACTTTAAGTTTGGAAATCAAATCAATATCAATTTTCTTTATCTCTTTTTTGTTTGGAAAAATTTCAATAACCTTTATATTTAGTGATTTGAGGATATTTCTGTAAGCAGGGTAAACAGGACTAAAAATAGCAACTTTTGCACCCGGATCAAAACAAGCTAAAAATGATAATAAAAATGCCCCAGAGGATCCAGTAGTAATAAATATTTGATTTTTATCAATTTTTAATTTGTACCTTGAAAAATAGAATTTTGAAATTTTTTCTCTTAAAATTTCAATTCCATTTGATGGAGTATAGCCAGGTAAATTTTTTTTTGATAATAATGAAGCTTCTTTGAGAACTTTTTTTGGAGTCTTAGGTTGAGGCTCACCTAATTCTAAGTGAAAAATTTTTTTACCATTCGCTTCTAATTTATTTGCCATATATAATAAATCCATGACATAAAATGAATCTATGTTTGACCTTAATGAGGGATTGTAGATAATTTTTTTCATTAATTTAAAAGATGTAAATTAAACTAATTTTCATGCGAATACTAATAACTTTTGTAATATTAAGTTTCTTTAATTTAGCCTCAGCAAATTCAATTAATATTGTAAGAGATGCTGAGATCGAAAATCTTCTAGAAGACATAAGTAAAATATTAGTTAAAGATACCGAGCTAAACAAACAAAAACTAAAGTTTTATATAGACAATAAAAAATATATAAATGCACTAGTTACCCCTGATAAAAAGTTTTTTTTCACAACTGAACTTCTTTTAAAAAGTAAAGGAGTTCACGATCTTGCTGGTGTTATTTCTCATGAAATCGGGCACATTATAGGCGGACATTTTCAAAAAAGACAGTTAGCTTTGGAAAAAACATCAAAAATTAATATTTTGTCCTCTCTTCTCGCCCTAGGGGCAATTGCTAGTGGGGCATATGATGCAGGATCAGCAATTTTAATGGGTGGTCAACACTTGAGTAACAGAAGGCTTTTATCATTTTCAAGGTCACAGGAATCACTGGCAGATCAAACGGCTATAAGATTACTAAAAAAAAATGGCTTCTCTCTTCAAGGTCTTATTAATGTATTTGAGCAAATCCAGAAAAATGAAAAAATAAAAAAACTTAATCCATACGCTCTAACCCATCCATTATCAAATGAAAGAATAAGAAATATAAAAATCAATTTCGAAGGGCAAAAATTAAAACAGTACAAAAGTCTTGATTATCGTTTTAAATTAGCAAAATCTAAACTTAACGGATTTTTTCTTTCCAAGGAACAAATAAGTATTCTTTATCCAAATAAAGAGCAAATAGAGAGTCTATACGCTTTTGCATTAAATAGTTACAGAATAGGTAAAATTAATGATGCAATTCTCCTGATAAACAAATGTATTAAAATAGATTCGAAAAATCCTTACTTTCATGAGCTCAAGGGTCAAATGTATTATGAAACGGGGATGTTTAAGAAAGCAGTTGAAAGTTTTGTGACATCAAACAGAATTTTACCAAATGAAAAAGGATTTCAGCTTTTTTTAGCTAAGTCTCTTTATCATAGTAATATCAAAGTAAATCAAGAAAGGTCAATAAATTTGCTATGGTCATATATTAAAAAAGATGAATTTCCAATTGATGCATGGCATTATTTAGGATTAAATTATGGTAAATTAAAGAAATTGGATTACTCGTCATATGCTTTTGCAGAAAAATATGTATTAGCAAATAAATATGATAGTGCTAAAATACATATTAAAAAAGCGAAACAAATAACAAAAGATCCCAATCTTAAACAAAAGTTATCTGACTTAGAATATGAAATGAATAAAAATCAAAAATGAATAAAGTATTAATTATCAATGGTCCAAATTTAAATCTTCTCGGACAAAGAGAAACAGATATTTATGGAAATAAGACACTTAAAGAAATTGAATTTGAATGTAAAGAATATTTTAAAAACGAAGAAATAGAACTGAATTTTTTTCAAAGTAATTCAGAGAGCGAAATTATCGATAAACTGCATATTTCGCACGATTTTGATGGAATTATAATTAACGCTGGTGCATTCACGCATACCTCAATTGCAATTCATGATGCTCTTAAAATAATCAAGGTGCCTAAAATTGAAGTTCATATTTCAAATATATACAAAAGAGAAGAGTTTAGAAAAAAATCTTTTATAAGCCCTGTTGTTGATGGTATCATAGCCGGGTTCGGAACAGATGTTTATCAGGTTGCAATAAATTCATTAAAAAAATTAAAAAGATGACAAAAATAGATAAAAAAATAACTGACGATATAATTCTTATTTCAAAAATGATGGAAAAAAATAACCTTTCAGAATTAGAGATTTCAGATGGAAAATTTTCGTATAAACTTAAAAAAAATAACAATGATTATTCACAACCAATTTTAAATAAACAATTAGAAATAAAAGATGAAAAACATGTAAAAGTTGAAAAAACTGAAGAATCTCTAAAATCTCCACTAGTAGGAACTGCTTATTTAAGTCCTGAGCCAGGATCAAAGCAATTTATTGAAGTTGGACAAAATGTAAAAATAGGTCAGGTGCTATTAATAATTGAAGCAATGAAAACAATGAATGAAATAGTTGCAGATAGAAACGGAATTGTAAAAAAAATATTCATAAAAAATGAAGCTCCTGTTGAATTTGGAGAACCACTTGTTCTAATTGAATAATGCTTAAAAAAATTTTAGTTGCAAATAGAGGTGAGATAGCTTTAAGAATTCTTAGAGCATGTAAAGAACTAGGAATAAAGACCGTAGTTGTTCATTCAACAGCTGATGAGAAAGAAATGTTTGTTAGATTAGCTGATGAAAGCGTTTGCATTGGACCGCCTCAAGTTAAAAGCTCATACTTAAATATTCCATCGATAGTGTCAGCAGCAACAATAGCAAATGTTGATGCCATTCACCCGGGAATTGGGATGTTATCAGAGAATGCAAGTTTCGCAAAAATTGTAAATGAACATGGATTTAAATTTATCGGGCCAAACCACGAACATATTGAAAAAATGTCAGATAAAGTAAAAGCAAAAAATTTTGCTAAAGAGATTGGGTTGCCAATAATTCCTGGAAGTAAAAAAAATATTAAAAGTTATTCTGACGCAAAAAATATTGCTAAAGAAATTGGCTATCCGATTCTTATTAAAGCCAGTAATGGTGGCGGTGGAAGAGGGATAAAAAAAGTATTTGAAGAAAGCGATCTAAAAGATAATTATTTGCTAGCAAAAAAAGAAACAACTCAGAGTTTTGGAAACGACAATGTTTATATAGAAAAATTTATTGAGAACCCTAAACATATTGAAGTGCAAATTTTAGGAGACGATATTGGAAATCTTATTCATATAGGTGAAAGGGAGTGTTCTATTCAAAGAAGAAACCAAAAAATAATTGAAGAATGCCCAAGTCCATCAATAAGCGAGATTGAAAGGAAAAAAGTTTGTGAATTAACCATGGAAGCATTTAAACAAGTTGGTTACAAAAGTTTAGGAACTGTTGAATTTTTATTTAGTAAAGGTCAGTTTTTCTTTATTGAAATGAATACAAGACTTCAAGTTGAGCATACAATTACAGAGGAAGTTTTTAATGTTGATTTAGTTAAAGAACAAATTAATGTTGCTTCTGGAAATTGTTTATCTATATCACAAAACGAAGTTTTTAAGACATGTCATTCTATTGAATGTAGAATTAATGCAGAAAATCCAATCACTTTATTTCCATCAACGGGTCTTGTAAAAACCTACCATCCACCTGGAGGACCAGGAATAAGAATTGATTCACTCTTATATTCAGGGTGTAGTGTTACTTCGTTTTATGATGGGCTTGTTTCAAAAATAATTTCTAAAGGTAAAAATAGACAAGAATGTATAATGAGATTAAAAAGAGCACTAGACGAATATGTAATTGAGGGTATTGACACAAACATACAAGTTTTAAAAAAAATCATTAACCATAAAGATTTTAATAAAGCCAATTACGATATAAGTTGGTATGATAAACTTAATTCTTAAATAAAATGTTTCTATCCACTGATCTAGTTCTTAAAGCATACGAGAAGGGTCTTTTTCCAATGTCAGACTCAAATTATGATCCTTACATATACTGGGTTGAGCCAAAAGAAAGAGGAATTATAGAACTAAAAGACTATAAAATTTCAAGAAGTTTACGAAAAGTTATCAAAAAGAATATTTATAAAATTGAGATTAATAAGAATTTTGAGAGTGTTATCAAGCTATGTTCTCGAAATAAATACCGTAATACCTCGTGGATAAATGAGCAAATAATTGATAATTATATTGAACTTCATAAATTAGGATTTGCTAAATCAATAGAGTGTTTCATGGAAGGGTCTCTAGTTGGAGGATTATATGGGATCATAATTGGAAAGATTTTTTGTGGTGAAAGTATGTTTAGTTTAGAGAAAAATGCTAGTAAGGTTGCCATAACATATCTTGCAGCAATACTAAAACAAGCTAATTTTCAATTCATTGATACACAGTTTTATTCTGATCATCTTAAACAATTTGGAACAAAAAAAATATCAAAACAAGAATACCAAATCATATTAGAACAAAATCGATTTTATGGAAATGGTGAATTCCCTAAAAAACTTGATAATTTTATATTGGAATATTTTAAATAGATTCCTTGTTCTTGAGAAAAATTGGATCCTCCTCTAAGCAAGCTTCAAGTTTAATATCGTAAACAGGATTCATAGGCGAGTTTATATATTGAGATGAATTAAAAATCCAACCAAAAAAAGTTTTGTCATCTTCGTCATTTGTACTTAACTTATGCATGATTAGAGCAACATTATCACTTACTCCATCATATTCAACTTTTACACACCTATAAACTACTAGACTCGAATTGTCTAATTCAATAGTCTGAGATAAAGGAACAGTAAAAAAAATTTTTTCATTCGTTGTTTTATTAAGAATTCTCAATACTGCTCCTTGACATTCAATTTCTTGTGAAAAAATCGATTTGATCAAAAACATAAAAAGTAAGCTGGTAAAAAAAAGAACTTTCATTTTTTTCCAATTGAAAATTCTAAATTTTTGACAGCATTTTCAACTTTTTCTTTAAAATCATTTTCATCACAACCTAAAAGAATTGCATCATCAAAAGAGTTTTGGATAGTAGTCAAAATTTCTGAAAAATTTTCATTTAGAACTTTATTTGTCTCTTCACAAGAGACGATTTTCTGATTTTTATCTAACCACAAAAATTCTTTTTTTTCGTTTTTATTCATTTTACTGAGTTGCTAAAAAAATAATTTTGCTTACTTGATCTTCTATTGACTCAAAATCTTTAACATTTTTAATTTCGTTATTTTCTTTTAAGAAAGTTTTAGAGTCTCTATTCAGGGGAGTTAACGATAGATATTTATTTCCAAGAATTCCATCACTAGCAATTTGAACAGTAACTTCCTCTGGAACCATTATTTCAGAGTATATTTTAAAAACAACTTCTGCGAAATAATCCTCATCTAGTCTTACATCACTCACCACCCCAACTTTTACTCCACTTAACTTAACGTCATTTCCAATCACTATTCCACCAACTTTTAAAAATTTAGCTTTAAGCAAATACGAGGACTCTGATTCTTTATCAATATTAGCGTTCAAAAATTTACTTAAGAAAATGATTGATATCAACACAGTCAACCCTCCTAGGATTGTTTCAATGTAATTTTGCTTCATAATTCTTTATTCCTCTCACCGATCTCAATTATCTTTTGTAAAAGTTCCTCAATTACTATTGAATCCTCAGCAAATGAGAAATAACCGCCGTCTTTTAAATATTTGTTGCTCCCACCAATTTCTATGATCAAGAACTTTCTGCCAAAAAGTCCATCTGTTTGTATAGATATTGATGAATCATCAGAAATATTTATATCTTTTTCTACTAACAATGAAATCTCCGGAAAATTATCATTTATCATTACTTTTTTTACATAACCTACCTTGATACCTGATATGACAACATCAGTTCCAACATTTACTCCATCAATTTTATTAAAAGTTGCTTTATAATTGTTGTAGTTTTCGTCGCCGTATTCCTTATTAGAAAACACAAGGTTACAAATAATGACAAAAGTTAAAAATCCAAAAAAGAATTTTTTTATTCTCACATTCATTTTGGTTTCCAGATCGAATAAATATTTTTTATTTTTGAAGAGTCCTTTTTATCTTTATATTCATAAGCGTAGGGTGTTCCAGTTAAATTTGGAATATGATCTTTAACCCATGAAGGCCTAGTAGAATTATTTGTAGGAACTTCGTCAGTCATGTGATGTAGCCAAGCATTCCATTCCTGAGGAATTTTACTTGCCTCCACAGATCCTTTATAAATAACAAGGCGTCTTTGCCGAAAATTATTTTTTGGCGATTTACTTTTCTTCTCAAAGTAGTCGTTACCATAACTATCTTTACCAATTTTTTTTGCAAAAATGTTACAATATACTTTAAAAAACCAAGAATTATATGATAAGCTCATTTATAAAATTTATTAAGTTAATTATATGAATAAATATAGCGATTTAAAGAACTTTATCGACAACTTTATTGATAAAATTCAAAACCATCTGGATTCTCTTAATGACAGTAACAAAAAAATCATAAAAAAAAAACTTAATGAAGAAGCTAAAATTTTAGTTAATCAAATCGAAAATCTTAAAAACGGGTATTCCGAAGTCCGCTCAAATGTTGACAGACATAAATTACCTCATAGAAGAAAAGGCTACACTCAAAAAGCTTCAATTAATAAACATAAAGTTTATTTGAGGACCGGTGAATATATGGACGGATCACTAGGTGAAATATTCATAGATATGCATAAAGAAGGTGCAGCATTCAGAAGTTTAATGAATAATTTTGCAATTTCTGTCTCTATAGGATTACAATACGGAGTTCCTCTAGAGGAGTTTGTTGAGGCATTTACTTTCACACGATTTGAACCAAGTGGTGCGGTCCAAGGGAATACTGAAATCAAATTTTCTACCTCAGTTCTGGACTATATTTTTAAAGAATTGGCAATTTCATACCTTGGTAGAGATGATTTTAGCAACCATGATCAAGACCAAACAACAGAACTCCTTCCAGGCCAAAATACAAAAAATAATAAAAAAGATGCCGAAATTGTTTTAAAAGAATTTGCCAGCAAAGGTTATATTAGAAAAAAAGTTTTTGACAACAATCTTACACTAATAACTAATGAAAATGAGAAATCTGAGGCTCAAAAAATACAAAATCATTACAAATTTGAAGGTGATCCATGTGATCGTTGTGGAAACTTTACTATGTACAAAAAAGCAAAGAAATACCAGTGTTTAACTTGTAATCATAAAATTGATGAATGATTATTTAGTTAATAGACTACAAAATTTAAATATAAAGAGATTCCTTGCAAAAAATAATTCCTTAGCTAATTATAAGCCATTTATCAAGTGCAAAAACCTCATCTTTATTTCTGGGCAATTAGCTTTAACTGAAAACGGAATAGAGAATGCCGGAAAAATAGGAAATAAATACAATGCTTTATTATTAAAAAATTCGATTGAAATTGCCACCTCAAATCTTCTTTGGAATCTTAACGATTGCATTGAGGAAGAGAAAAAAGAAGTTTCAAGTATTCATTGTTGCAATATAAAAGGTTTTTTTAATTGCGATGAAAAATTTACAGATCATCCATCACTTTTGAATTTTTCATCAAATATGATAGTAAAAGTGTTAGGTGAAAAAGGTCACCATAGCAGATCAGCAATTGGCGTTTCTAGTCTCCCATTAAATTCGCCAGTTGAAATAGAGGGTATATTCTCTATATCATAACCTTATGAATCTAGAATCGATAACTTCAATCAAAGAAGCAGAGGAATTCTGCAAAATAAATTTTAATGATTCATCTCCTTTCCTGAAATACAATTTCTTTAAGTTACTAGAAGATTCAAAATGTACTAATTCATCTTCTGGTTGGATTCCTCAACACATTACAATCAAAGAAAAAGGAAAGACTATTGGATTTATTCCAAATTTTAAAAAATTAAATTCTTTTGGAGAATACATTTTCGATCAGGTTTTCGAACAAGCATACTATCAGGTTGGTGCGGAATATTTCCCAAAGTTTTTGTCAGGGATTCCTTTTACACCTGTTAGCAGACTAAAGTTTATATACTCCAAAGAAGTTCTAAATATTAGCGAAATAATAGAATACCTAATTGAATTCCTTAAGATAAGAAAAATTTCATCTTTCCATGCAAACTTTATAAGTCAAGAGATTTCATCTGAATTAAATAAACATGAATTTTTTGGAAGAACGGGCATACAATATCACTGGCAAAATAATTCTTTTTCTGATTTTCAAGATTTTCTAGATTCAATGAAAAGTCGAAAAAAGAAAAATATTCAAAAAGAAAGAAATTTTCTTAAAGAAAAGAAAATAAACTTTGTCCACCAAGAAGGCAAAAATATTAAAGAATCTGATATTGTTAACCTTTATAATTGCTACATTAATACAATTGATAAAAAATGGTCAAGACCATATCTAAATTTAGATTTTTTTAAAAGATTAATTGATTCTTCCTCAATAGACAAAATACTATTGGTTTCCGCATTCCAAAAACAAAAACTACTAGGATGTTCAATTCATTTTGTTGGGGATGACACATTATATGGAAGATATTGGGGTTGTTTAGAAAACATATCATATCTTCACTTTGAACTTTGTTATTATCAAGCAATTGAATACGCAATAAAAAAGAAAATCAGTAGAATTGAAGCCGGTGCTCAAGGTGAACATAAGATTTCAAGAGGATACCTACCAAGCCGTACCTACAGCAGTCATTGGTTTAACAACCAAGAGCTTAAAGAACCAATCAAAAAATTTTTGAAGCAGGAAAACGAAAAGGTCTCTGAAGCTTTAAAATATTTATCTTCCTATTCACCCTTCACTGTAAATGGTAACTAATTTTTTTTTACTATTAGCATAGGAAAATTTAAACTTCTTATTTTTTTCACAAAAATCTATCTTAATGCTTTCAAGCTTACTATTTTTCTTAAGTAAAAGATC
>MDTG01256666.1_pt1 | contig 11854 bp, 10 predicted proteins | sample 811421 | NCBI WGS metagenome assembly MDTG01 (sample SAMN05326645, study PRJNA326480) | marine metagenome | isolation source: seawater | place: Pacific Ocean: South East | collected 2011 | reverse complement strand
TATTTAATTCATTTTCCTATTTTTTTATTTTATTTTAGTTATTTTAAAAAAAATATTTTTCACATAATAATTGCAATAATTATAAGTTATATACTATCTTATTTATCTTATTCATTTATCGAAAAAACACTAAGAGTAAAATTTTTAAATATAAAAAAACTCAATTATACTTTTGGTTTAGTTTATCTTGCTTTCCCTTTCCTTCTATTTTTTGTATACTTTAATGTTAGTATATTAAGTACAAATTTGTCTCAAAATGAAAAAAAATATTTAGAAATAGATATTAATTTCGAAAATTTTAGAAATGCTAAATATAAATTTTATACTTCAAAATTTAATTCTTCAAATAACAAGAAAAAAATATTAGTTATCGGAGATAGTTTTGCGGGTGATGTTTTCAACATATTGCAACAATACAACATAGAAAATAAACTTGAATTAAGAACAAATGCAATCAGTTATCCATGCCAATTTTTACTATATTTAGTCGATAAAGAAATGGTACATCCAAAATATCATAAAAGATGCAATAAAGATTTAGATTATTTAAAAAATAATCAAAATATGAGAAATGCTGATGTAATTTTTTTGGCAATCTCTTGGGATAAATATGCAATTGAAAAATTAAACCCAATGCTTGAAATATTTAAAAACAACTACTTTGATGGTAAATTGATATTAGTAGCTCCAAAAGATTTTAATAAAAAACTTAAATTTTTTATCGATAATAAAATAGATCCAATAAATATATATGAATTTCCATTATTAGATATTAAAAAAGATCCAGATAATTATAATTTTATGCTTGTAGAAAATCATTTAGAAAAAATTAAAAAATATAAAGTTCTTAAATTTTCTGATTACTATTGTTATGAATCTAATCCAAAAAACGAAATAATAGAAAATGCAATATCTGAAAAAAAATGTAAATATTTTGATAATAATAGTAATTTACTCTCATATGATAGATGGCATTTAACAAAGGCTGGGATTAATTATTTTGCGGAAAAAATCGATTTTTCAGAATATTTAAATTAATGATTTTAGATTATTTGAAAATTCTCACATCTAAGGAAAAATTCAATTTTTTTATACTTGTTTTCTTTATTTTAGTAACTGCTTTATTAGAAACAGTAGGTATTGGATTTATAATCCCAATTATAAACATATATTTAAATCCTGAGTTTTTAAATGAATATAATACTGTAAATTTTATTTTAAAAAAACTTACTTTATTTAATACTCTTGAATATACACTATTAATATACGTCATTTTCTTTTTTTCCTTCAAAACTTTTATAATAATATTTTTTAAATATTATGAGACAAAATACTTTGCTAATATAGCAACAAGATTATCGTCTGACTTATTCAATTTTTATATTAATAAAAAATATGAATTTTTTTTAAAAAATAACAGCTCCATATTAATAAGAAATACTATTCAGGAGGTTAAAATTTTTGTTGGTAATGTTCTTGGTTCAATTATTAATATTTTGTCTGAGTTCTTATTATTTGTTTTTTTAATTTTATTGGCGATGATATTCCAACCAAAAGTTACAATTTATGTTGTTGTATTTTTTATAATACTTTTAACATTGTACTATATTTTTGTTAAAAAAATTATCTCTAAATGGGGAGAGATCAGGCAAAAATATGATGGCTCAAGAATTAAAACTTTGCAAGAAAGTTTTGGCGGAAATAAAGATATTAAGATTTTAAAAGCTGAAAACAAATTTTCTTCTAGTTTTTATAAAGATACTTTGATTACTAATAATATGATGATGAGAATAAAATTTGTTAACGCAATTCCTAAAATCATAATTGAATATTTAGCCATCACTATTGTTATGTTTTTTTTATTTTTAAGTGTAAGGAGTGGTGGTATAGATAATACAATTTCAGCTATAAGTATTTTTGCAATTATAGGAATTAAGTTATTACCATCGATTAATAAAATTTTATCCGCACTACAATCATATAGGTTTGGCAAAATATCTTACAAAAAATTGCATAATATAAATTCGATTAATGAATTAGAAAATGATGATTACAATAAAGTAAGTATCAATGAATTTAAAAAATTAGAATTTATTGACGTTTCTTACACTTATCCTTCTAAAGCCGAAACTAATGATTACATTATTAAAAATTTTTCATTAGAGATCTTGAAAGGTGATTTTATTTCTATTGAGGGTATTAGTGGAAGTGGCAAAAGCACTATTGTTGACTTAATGACCTCAATTCTTGAGCCAACCAAAGGAAGAATTATTATTAATGGTGAATATCAATTAGAATCTGTAAGTAATTTAAATCAAATATTAGGATATTGTCCTCAAAAAGTTTTTCTTATAGATGACTCTATAAAATCAAATATTGCCTTGGGAGTAAAAGATAAACATATAGATGAAGAAAAAATAAATGATTTATTTTCAATGGTTTATCTTGATGAAATGGTTAGGAAGTTACCTGAGAAAGCTAATACTTTGGTCGGTGAAAAAGGCGTAAAAATTTCAGGAGGACAACTACAAAGAATTGGAATTGCAAGGGCTATATATAATAATCCCAAATTATTAATATTAGATGAAGCAACAAATTCAATAAATTCTGATCTTGAGGAAAAAATAATTAATAACATAAGAAAAAAATTTCCAGATTTAATTATTGTATTTATTAGTCATGGAAATAAAGTTAAATATAACTTTTCTAAAGTTATAAATTTAAGTGCATTATAAAACAAACAAATATTATGTTTACCTTTAAACTTCCAAAAAAAAATAGTGTTTATATTTATCTTTCTAATAAAAATAACAGAAAAGACGTTATTTACTCATTTATGAGTGGGGTTGATTTTAGTTTTTTTTATTCTGCTCGTCACATATTAATATTGAGACCATCATTGATTTTATATGGTATTTACTCAAGATTTTTTTCTAAATATAGAAGCTTTAATCATGGCTATTTACTTGCACTTATAAAATGTATTAATCCAAAAATTCTAATCACTTTGATAGATAATTCGATATTTTTTCAATACCTTGATAAAAAATTTCATAAAAAGATCAAATTTATAACAATTCAAAATGCTACAAGAGGGCAGTTACTTGAGAGAGATTTGGGAAAAAACTTTCCAGTTTTCCACTCTAATTTATTTTGCTGGGGTGAATCTGAAAGAGATTTCTATAGAGATTATGGAGCAAATGTTTTGAATTATCATTTTATTGGATCTTTAAGAGACTCTTTATATAGACAAAAATTTTCAAATTTTGCAACATTTAAAAAAATTTATGACATTTATATTCCTTCAAATTATAGAACCAATCCTCATTATTTTAAAAAATTGAAAATTTTAATGAAGTTTATTTCAAAAATAGCAAATGAAAAAAGCTTAACTGTTGTCGTAGGTTTAAGACTTTCTAAAGAAGATAATAGAAAATCAAAATATATAGATGAAGTTAATTTCTATAAAAAATATCTTAATTGCAATTATCAATTAAAAGACAATAATCAAGTTGAATATAGCAATTATAATCTTTCTGACAAATCTAAAATTTCAATAGGTTTTAATACAGCGATATTAAAAGAAGCATTTGGTAGACAAAACAAAATCTTAACATGTAATTTTACAGAATATAAGTATTATGATTTCCCAGTTGAGGGATTTTGGTGCATTAAAGAAGAAAACTATGAAGCGTTTAAAAAAATCTTCCTTTATATATTTGATATGAAAAAAGAATTATACATTTCTAAGATAAAGAAATATAGTAATTATGTAATTGGTTATGATAATAATTGCCCAACACATATTTATTTAAACAACTATATAAAAAAAAATTATGAACAATAAATCAGTATTAATTACAGGAGGAACAGGTTCATTTGGTAATGAATTTGTTAGCCAAGTTTTAAAAAAATATCCTAAAATAAACAGATTGGTAATTTTTTCTAGAGATGAATTAAAACAGTATAATATGCAAAAAAAATATCCTAAAGAAAAATTTAAACAATTACGCTTTTTTATTGGAGATATAAGAGATAAAAATAGACTAAATAGAGCATGTGAAAATATTGATATAATAATACATGCAGCTGCACTAAAACAAGTAGAGACAGCTGAATATAATCCAACAGAGTTTATTGAAACTAATATAAAAGGATCTCAAAATATAATAGAAGCAGCAATTCAAAATAAAATCAAAAAAGTTGTGGCTCTTTCAACTGATAAAGCTGCTGCTCCTATAAATTTGTATGGTGCAACCAAAATGTGTAGCGACAAACTTTTTATTGCTGCAAATAATTATGTAGGAAACTCTAAATTAAACTTTGTTGTAGTAAGGTATGGAAATGTTTTAGGCTCAAGAGGATCTGTACTACTTAATTTTCAAGAGCAGAAAATAAATGGTGTACTTAAAATAACCGACCCAAATATGACAAGATTTAGCATAACTTTAGCTGAAAGCGTTAAATTTGTATTAAAATCATTAACCACTACTAAAGGGGGAGAAATATTAATACCAAAATTGCCTAGTTATAATATCCTAAAACTTGCAAAAGCAGTTGATGCAAAATGCAAAATTAAAATTATAGGAATTAGGCCAGGGGAAAAAATTCATGAGGAAATGATTACATCAGCTGATAGTTATACCACTGTTGAATATCGTGATCATTTCAGAATCTTACCTAAAAGACCAAACATGATAAAAAATAAAAAATTCAAATATGTAAAAAATAATTTTTCATATAATTCATTAGAAAATAATGATTTTTTAAATGTGGAACAGCTTAAAAAATTAATTAAAGATTTTAATTTAAATGAATTATAATATCCCTTATGGAAAACACTACATATCATCAAATGATATAAAAAAAGTTGTTTCAGCTCTAAAAAGTGATTTTATTACACAGGGAGAGATCTCAATAAATTTTGAAAATGCAATAGTGAAAAAAGTAAAATCAAATTATGCTAGTGTTTTTAATTCAGCATCTTCTGCATTAATTGCAGCTTGCATGGCTATAAATATTAAAAAGGGAGATGAGGTGTGGTCTACTTCAATTTCATTTGTTGCAACTACTAACTGCATAATTCATTGTGGAGCAAAAGTAAAATTTATAGATATAAATAAGAATACTTTTAATATCTGTGAAGATAAACTCGAAGAAGAACTAAAATACAGAAACAAATATAATAAAAAAATTCCAAAAGCAATAATTGTAGTTCATTTAGGTGGCAACCCATGTAATATGAAACAGATCTTTAATTTATCAAAAAAATATGGATTTAAAATAATTGAGGACTCATCACATGCCTTAGGTTCAAAGTATGATAAATATAACATTGGTGATTGCAAATACAGTGATATATCTATCTTTAGTTTTCATCCAGTTAAAATTATTACCAGTGCAGAAGGTGGCTGTGCAACTACTAACAATAAAAAAATCTATGAAAAGTTAGAAATGATTAAAGTAAATGGGATTACAAAAGAATTTAAAAAATTCAAGCAAAAAAATAAAAATTTATTTTATTACGAGCAACAAATGTTAGGTTATAATTTTAGATTAAATGAGTTGCAATCAGCATTAGGTCTTTCTCAATTGAAACAACTCGATAATTTTATTAAAAAAAGAATTGCAATTGCTAAATATTATAAAAAGGAATTATATAGTCTTCCTTTAAGTTTTCAAAAAATTCAACATAAAAGTATCTCTGCATATCATCTTTTTATTATTCAAACTGAAAAAAAATACAGAAATAAACTTTTTAATTATTTAAAAAAAAATTCAATATTTGCAAATCTGCATTACATACCAATCTACAAACATGCATATTACAAAGAATTAGGATATAGTAAAATTAGTCTTGAAAATTCTGAAGATTATTATAGTAAATCATTAAGTTTGCCTATTTATTATAATCTAAAAAAATATGAACAAGATTATATTATTTCAAAACTATTTAAATTTTTCAAATGAAAGTAGCGATCATCCCAGCTAGATCTGGAAGCAAAAGAATCAAGAACAAGAATATAAAAAACTTTAACGGATTACCAATAATAGCCTGGGTACTAAAGGAAATAAATCAATCAGGTTTTTTTGATAAAATTTATGTTGATACAGATTCAATTGAAATCTCAAAAATTGCAAAAAAATATGGTGCTTCTATTCCCTTTCTAAGGCCAAAGTATTTAGCAAGGGATAACTCAAGTTTGAGGGACACATCTTCATATTTTGTAAAAAAAATTTTAAAAAAAAATTATGTTAAAAATAATTGTTACATTTGCTTTATTTATGCCACAGCATTTTCTATTAAAATTTCTGATCTGCATAAATCTTACAAAGAATTTAATAAGAAAAAACCTGAATTTTTGATTTCAGCGACAAAATTTAAATATTCTGTAAGAAGGTCATTTGAAATTGATAAAAGTAACAAAATGAAAATGCTTTTTCCAAAAATGTATAATAAAAGATCACAAGATATCAAAGAAACCTTTCATGATGCAGGGCAATTTTTTTGGGCAAAAGCAGATACTATTATTAAAAAAAAACGAGTATTTACAAAAAAATCATTAATATATAAAATTCCCTCAAATAGAGTTATAGATATAGATACATATGAAGATTGGAAATTTGCAGAATATGTATACAAATATTTAAATAGCAAATGAAAGAAAAAATTTTAGTTGTAGCAGCGCATCCAGATGATGATCTTCTTGGCTGCGGAGGTACTTTAAAAAATTATACAAAACAAAAGATAGACGTTAACGTTGTTTATTTTACTGATGGAGTTTCTTCTAGAAAATACACTAATAAAAAAGATCAATTAAAAAGAAAACTAGACTCTGATATTGCTGCTAAAATAATTGGATATAAAAGTGTCAGTTATTTTAACCTAAAAGATCAAAGATTAGAGGAATATCCTATACTTGAATTAATACAAAAATTAGAAAAAATTATAATGAGAATTAAACCAAGTATTATTTTTACTCATTTTCATAATGACTTAAATATTGATCATCAAATAGTTAATAAAACTGTTTTAACAGCAACTAGGCCAAATCAAAACTATACATGTAAAAAAATATTATTTTTTGAAGTTCTTTCTAGCACCGAATGGAATTTTTCAAATGGTTCAAATTTTGATCCTAATTATTTCGTTAACATAGAAAAAACAATTGATTTTAAAATCAAAGCTTTTAAAAAATACACTAAAGAAATAAGAAAATACCCCCATCCAAGATCAATTGAGGGTATCAAAACTTTAGCAAAAATTAGAGGAATGCAGGTAGGTCTTAATTATTCTGAAGCTTTTATGGTAGGAAGGTTAATATCTTGAATGTCCTTTTTAGACTAGATTGTAATTCTATTACTGGCTCTGGTCATTTTTTTAGATCATTGGAGCTTGCAAAAAAAATTATTAAAAATAAAAATAAAGTCTATTTCATTACGAGAAAAATAAAAAATTCTTATATTAATTTACTGAAAAAAGAAAAAATTAGCCATTTATCTTTACCGATAAAAGATAAACGAATAAATAATAATTATAATAAACTCTTTGAGTTAGAAGAAATTTCTTTAATTAAAAACTTAGTTAAAAAATTTGATTTTAAATTAATTATTATCGATCATTACTCCATTGCATATCAATGGGAAAAGAAAATCAAAAATTATAATACTAAGATTTTAGTAATTGATGATAATAATAATAATAAACATGACTGCAACTTTTACCTAAATTCTAATTTAAATATCAAGAAAACTAATATTGAAAAAAAAATGATTAACAAAAAAACAAATATTTTTCTTGGATTGAAATATATATTTGTTGATTCCAAGTATTCATCAATAATAAATTGTAAAAAAAATAATTCAAAAATATTTATTTATTTTGGTAATGTTGACAGTAATAATGTTTTAGACAAAATACTAAAAATAATTTCAAATAAAGAATTTAAAAATTTTAAAAAACTAGTTGTTCTTCCAGAAAAAAAATTTAAAACTTTTAAAATTGAAAAAATTAAAAAAGAAATATCAAATTTATATTTATACAAATTTACTAATAATTTAGACCACATCATGTCTGATTGTATGTTTAGCATCGGAGCAGCGGGTCATAATTTGTATGAAAGAATAAAAGCAGGAATGTTAAATTATGTAGTTTCGCAATCAAATAATCAGTTTCATACAGCAAAAAAATTAGAGTCTTTAAAATTGATTAATAGTTGTAATCATTTTAGAGAAAGTCAATTAACAATTAAAAACCAAATATTAAGTTTAATTGATAAATACAATAATAGTAGTTATGATACATTATATAATTTAATAGATTCCAAATTTAATGATAAATCTCATAATTACTTCTTAAAAAAACTACTTATTCATGAAAAAAATACTGAAAATAAATAGTAAAAAGATTGGTATCAATCAGCCTCCATTTGTAATAGCTGAGATAGGCATAAATCATGGAGGGGATTATAATATTTGCAAAGAAATGATTTTGAAAGCTATAGAGTCAGGCGCTGATGCAGTAAAACTGCAATCTGTAATAGTTGATGAAAGCTATGAGAAAAACACACCTTCTTACAATGAATTTAAAAATAAAAACTTAAATATAAATGAGTTGAGAAAGTTGAATTTAATTTGTAAAAAAAATAATGTAATTTTGTTTTCATCACCGGGTGGAAATAAGAGTTTGAACTTGATAATGAAGTTAAACTTTCCAATAATTAAAATATCATCAGGTCAAATGACAAACTTAGATTTAATTAGCAACTGTTTAAAATTTAATAAACCATTAATTATTTCTACAGGCATGGCATTTGAAAATGAGATTGATAAAATATTAAGTTTTTTTTCTATAAGTCAATTACAAAAAACTATACTTTTAAAATGTACATCATTATATCCTTCGCCGGACTCAACTATAAACTTGCATGGAATGACAACCTTAATGAATAGGTATAAATATTGTCATGTAGGTTACTCAGATCATACATTAGATGATTTTGCGCCAATTGTAGCAGTTTCTATGGGAGCTACCGTAATTGAAAAACATTTTACAATTAATAATAAAATTAAGGGTGGTGACAATTTTATATCAATGGAGCCAAATGATTTTAGAAATATGGTTAATAAAATTAAAAGAATTAGATTAATGTTAGGTTATAGAAAAATAAGACCAACAAAAAATGAAGTTGCAAAAAGGGACACATCTAGGAGGATGACTTTTGCTAAAATGAAAATAAATAAAGGCGTTAAGATTCAACCTAATATGTTAATATTCAAAAGACCATCAATTAATTCGAAAGGCATTTCTGCTTTAAATTACAAAGATATTTTGGGAAAAAAAACAAAAAAAAACATATTAAAAAATCAATTGATTAAAAAAAATGATTTTGAAAAAAATAAAAAAAATTAATATTCTTATTACATGTATAGGAGGTGATTATGCATACACACTTGTTAACTGTTTAAGGTCTTCGAAAAAGTTTAAATTTAAAATTATTGGTGTAGATAAAAAACATAAAGTTGAAGATTGGTTTTTAGAGGCCTTTTATTCTATCAATAAAGAAAAAGAAAAATCATATATTTCTGCAATAAAACGAATTTGTATTAAAGAAAAAATTAATTTTATTATACCTGGATCAGAAAAAGAAACAAATTTGTTTGCCAAAAATAAATTTTATTTTAAAAAAAACAATATAATCGTTCCATTATCAGATTATCCAGTGGTTAATTTAATTAGTGATAAATTAAATTTTTATAAATTTCTTAAGAAAAATAATATTAAACATCTTAATTTTTTAAATATAAATAATTTAAATCAAATTAAAAATTCATTATCAGATTTTCAATATCCATCAAAAAAGATTTTATTAAAACCAAGAAACTCAAGTGGATCAAAGGGCATATTTATACTTGATAAAAGTGCTAAAAAAATAATAAATTTGTTAGATAATAGAACATGTATGCAATTATCTTATAAATTATTTAATAAATTTATTACACAAAATAAATTTAATTTAAAAGGTTACGTTATGATGGAATATATAGAAGGTAAATTTTTTGATGTAGATTGTTTTGCAAGGAAAGGAAAGTTATTATATTGCATACCAAGAGAAAGAAAATACATAAATCCATTTTCACCAATAAATACTGGATGTATTATTTCAAAGAATAATATAATTATTAATTACATTAGAAAGATAGTTCAGTTACTAAGTATTGATGGAATATGTGACTTTGATATATTAATTTATAAAAATCAACCTTATGCAATTGACTCATCAAGTAGAATGAGTGGTTCTGTTGCAGCTTCACTTCCTGCTAAAATAAATTTACCTGAATTAATTATTGATAATTACTTTAATTTAAATACTGTAGATTTAAGTATTAAAAAAACATATGTTAAGCCTGTAATAAATTTTCTAAAAATTAATCATAAATGAAAAATAAAGTTCTTTTAATTGGCTTAGGCTCAGAAATAGGTTCAATGTTATTATTTATGAATAATCCTAGAAAAGATAATTTTGTTGTTGATACAGTAATAACTAATAAAATTTATAGCTCGCAATTTCAACCAATAGAGTCATTAAGGGCCCGAATAATTATGGCCAATCCAGAAGTAATTGATGAAGTAAAAGTAATAGACGAAAATAATATTCGAATTTTCAAAAATAAAATAAAAATAATATGGGGTGATATCAACAAAATAAACTTTAAAACATTGCAACAAAAAAAATTCTTTGCAACAATTTTAGCAACTTCTAAAAAAGATATCTCAAATCTTAAGATTCTTAAAAGAATAAATAGGCTCTCAAAATTTGTCTTTGGTGTTGCAGAGTCTAATACAATACCATCTTTTTATAATAATATATCTTATAATTTATACTCTAAAGCAAATATGAAGCTTGTAAAAGAACAAACCTATTTTGCCTTAGGTTCATGTCAGAGTACAGGATGGACTTCACAAATTAGATGTTTTTTAGATTTAATGAATAATAATAACATTAATGATTTTGAAATTTTGTCAAATCAATTAGAAATTGTTCATCCAGATACACCAACTGGGAGGCTAGGAACCAAAAATATTGATCCTAGAATGCAAGATGCTAGAGACAATCTTAGGCCTTCATTTTCGCAGGCAAATATTACAATGAATAAAATTTTTCCAAATGCAAAAAATTTGAATACAATTTCGTTGCGCACATTAACAATGCCTCCAGGTTTCCAAATTTGTAGAATATTTTTTACTTACACTTCTAATAAAAAAATCACAAAAAAAATGATTATTAATTCTTTCAAAAACACTTCTCTTAAAAATCCCAATATAGTTCGTTTATCAAATGATACACTTGGGAGTAAAGCTTATGAGAAAATTGAATCTTCTTCTATAATATTAGTTAATGAAAAATATTTAAATTACTATGATAATTTTATTAATTTCGAAAACAAAAAAGTTTCTCTTCTAATTTTGTTATCTTACGTTCATAATACTAGAGGTTATTGTAGATATGTAATTGATTCTGTAAGAGCTTTTACAAAAAAAAATAATAAATATTATTTTTAAATAATGATTTTAAAATCTTCTTTAAAATACATTATTCTTAAAAAGGATAATCTAGTTTATAAAATATCTAAGCAAAAAAATAAAACAAATATATTAAAAGAATATAAATTATTAAAAAAACTTAGAAATGATGTGAGATATCTCAATCTTTTGCCAAAATTATACAAAATAGAAAAAATTAAAATTGGTATTTTTAAGGGTAATTACTTTTATAGACAAAATTTTATAAAAGGACAGACCTTTTCTAATGAAGTTAAAAATAAAAGATATAATTATATTAAAAGTTTGTTT
>MDTG01193179.1_pt1 | contig 11854 bp, 10 predicted proteins | sample 811421 | NCBI WGS metagenome assembly MDTG01 (sample SAMN05326645, study PRJNA326480) | marine metagenome | isolation source: seawater | place: Pacific Ocean: South East | collected 2011 | reverse complement strand
AGTTGTTTAGATTTTAATATTGATAAAGTTGTTAAATCTAAAGAATCTTTAAAACCTACTTGGTTACAACAAAATGACTTTGTTACTAATTTTGTAAATAATCACGATTTTAAACTTAAAGCACCTAAAAAATATGACCTTAAAGTTCACATTAATTTAGGACCTAAATTTGCCTCTAAAAAAATCCTATATTGGGCCGCTAATAAAAACGATAATAGATCTCCTATTATTTTAGATGCTAAAAAAGCTTATGGTAATTTTGATAATCATGGTGTTGTAAATTCTAATAATAAAGGAGAAGTTACATTTAAAATTGACTGTCCTCAAGTATATAAAGCTAAACGAACCAATCGATCTGTTGATACTACCTATTTTAGACATCTGCATTTTGTTGTTGAAAAAGATAAAAATCAAACATGGGACAGTCAAATATATACTAAAATTGTTATATGTAAATATGACTTTAAAACCTTTATTGATAAATCCAATGATGGATTTCATGTAATTATTAATGCTCTACCTGCTGAATATTTTGCAAAGGACCATGTTCCTCATTCTTTCAATCTATTTCATAAAAATATTAAAAAAATGTCTATTAGTGAATTAAACAATTGGTTTAGCGATGTCATTCGTATTCACTATCCTAAACTTGCTAAACTTGTTAATGATAAAAAAATTAATATATATGAATTACCTATTATTACCTATTGTGCTCATAGTAAATGTAATGCATCTGAATTAGCTATGAAAGAACTAATGAAAAAAGGTTTTGTCAATCTTTTTGAATATTCTGGTGGAATTCAAGAATATAGAAAATATATTCCTCATGATAATTTAAATAGTTCATAACTTAAAAACCCGATTAAACTTCCGAATATTATTCCTGATATTATTGTTATATTTGATTTATTTTCATAATTGCTTTCTGTTAATATTAATGTAAATAGCAATACTAATCCTATAAATAATAATAAATTATTTTCTGTTATATTCATTATATAGCTTAATGAATATGATATATGTTGAATTAATAATGATGGCTTTCCATATACCATATCTTCCATATCCTTCATATCTAATGTATTTGTATTCAAAAACTTATTTATATAATAATTTATTACCATTCCTATTAAATAAACATTCAAATAATGTTGTTGATCTTTATATAAATCATAATAAACTATTAATATTATTATTATTCCTCCTAATTCTTTATAATTCATCTTCTATATAAATTAACTTTGATATAATTGTTCTGCTATTAATGAAAATGACCAATTTGACCCATTTAAATTCATTACATCACCTTTATCACTTAATAATCTTACCGCCATTCGACTTATGTTTACTGGACCAAAATATTTTCGTTCTTGATTTTGTAATGTCCCTCCAAATTCTACATAAACATTTCCATTTTGTAAGGATGCTGTTTTAATTGGTATTAAACCAAATACATCTTTTACAAAAGGACCACTCCCATAATTCTCACTATTCTCTTCTATTGAATTTATTCTTGAGTTTGCTATTTCTGTTATTGTATATAATTGTGCTTGTGTTAAATTATTTCCTGCTTCATTTCTTGATGTTTCATATACTATTTCTTTTGTTGCTGGATTACATTTATATTTTGACTTTTCTGCATATCTCGGATTTGCTATTTCTGTATCCTTATTTGATATCGTTACTAAACCGTCATTTAAATGGTTCTGATTAAAATCATCTAATGTTATTAATAAATAGTTATATAAATCTGTGCTTACTGTTGTGCTCCCTTGTAATGTATATTTCCCATTTAATGCTGTATATGACCTTAAAAAATATGTTGTATATTCTCTAAACCCTAATGTCCAACCTAATGTATTATCAAATGTTGCTGTCCTTACACTCTGCACTCCCGTATAACACGCTGCAAAACTAAATGGATCATAAAATACTATTTTGTAATCTGTCCCTGTAAATTGTTTTCTTACTTCTATTCTTATATTTGAATATCTTTGTAATACTCCATTCGCATCTTCCCTCTCGTATGTCTCTATTAAACTATTTCTTGTTAATTCATTACTCTTTATTGTATTATTTAATATTACTATGAATTCATCTCTATTATATTCTCCTACTGGTACCTCAAATTCTATGTCATTCACATTATAATTATCTCTTACCCCATCTTTATACGCTACTAATTTAAATTTATTATTTAATGATGTTATTGTTATTACCTTTATTAATATTCTTGACCCTAATTTTATTGTTGTATATTCATTCCCACCATTATTTATATTTATACCTTGCGTACTCGGATCTAATACTTCTTTATTAAAATATAATTGCTCTTCCCAACTTGTTAATTGTGACGTTAATTCATATTCATATCCTGGATCGTATGCTATCAATTTATAATCATTCTCTGTTAACACTTTTCTTATGTTTACTGTTAATTCACTCCTTATTTTTTGATTACTTATTTGATATACATTCAATGATGTCCCTGATAATGTTTCTATATCATTCTCATAATCTACTGTATTTGATATTGCATTATTAAACACATCAATTAATGAATCTAATGTTGTTACTACCAAATAATCCCCTGGAAATGATATTATTATCTCTATTTTCATCATCTTTTGTATTCCTGTATTATTTTTCGGTAATACTGTCATTAATAAATGACCATTTAAATGATTCTTATTAAACGTATACGTTGTATTTATATTTGATTCACTCACAAATATATTTTCTGATAAATCTATGAATGCATCTGTCTCATAATTCAAAACTGTATGTAAAAATGATGTATTTGATATATCTATATAAAAATTGTCCTTTTCAAATATTTTCTTTATATCTATATCTAATGATACTTCTGATTCTGGTGTTACAAAAAACCTACTGTTTTTCATCACTATATCTCCTTCTAAATTCTTTTCGTTCTTTGTTTTTTCATTTACTTGATTTAACTCTATATTTAATGCATTTATATAATCTGTTAATCTATAACCTTCTATATTCTTTATATCTCCATATAATGATTCTGCTCTATATATCTTATTCCCACATATATCTATATAATCTCCATCTCCGTCTTTATTATATATTACTTCTTTTATATTATCATTATTCATTTCATATCTACTTGATACATTCGTTACATAATTTGTTCCACCCGATATATCTGTAAACCTATATGTATTCTCTTCGTTCCATGAATTTTCTAATGTTAATGTAAAATTATTCTCTTCTACGTCAAAAAAATCTTTTATACAAATTATTCTTATATACGGATTTCTTAATACTTTATATCTATTTGTTGTTAATTGTGTCGTCTTATATTCTGATATTAAATTATTTAATTCATTTTCTTCTTCCTTAAATCTAAAACCTGAATCCTTACCTGTCCATACTTTCTTCTTTCCTACCGGCACATTTATCTCATTTGGAAATTTTATATATGTTTTCAACCCCAATTTATTTGTTGTTTTTGTTCTATCAAATGATATTTTCATGCAATAATATGTTTTTGATAATTCTGGAACATGTGGATTATATCCTAATTCATTCACATTTGCTTGTTTCCTTGTTATTTGTGAATCTAACGTTAAATTTGCATTGCTACTTAATGCATTATTTAATTCACTTACCAATTGATTTCTTGTTACTCCTATTCCTGTCTCTCCTTCTCCCCAACTTATATTTAATTCTATATCCATTGACATTTCTACTATTGATACCCCTTCTACATATTCTCCTGGACCATGATATCGTATTACTTCAAATTTCTTTGATACATCATCTACCCAATATTCTGCTATTTTGTCTGCACTTTGCCCTTCTATACCTAACCCACCTAATGAACCTCTATATGATGTTAATTCATCAAAATAATATATCTTTTCTTGATATCCTAAAAATGATGCTATTGTCTCGTTTCTTATTAATAATGGATCATATGATTGTGACCATTCTAAAAAATCTAAATAATAACTTGTTTCTGTATAATTTTGCTCTATAAATACTTCCATTGTTGTTATCTGATTATTCTCATTATAACTTATATTCGTATTTCCAAAACTTACATCTGGTGTATTTAACATCTCTCTCTGAAATGCATCATTTATTGCTATTACTAAATTATCTGCTGTATAATTCCCTGGTGTTATCTCTATCTTATAATCAAATAATCCGTTATTTATTCCTGGTGCATCTCCTTTTAGAAAAAAAAAATTACTTCCAAAATTACTATTTACTGTATACCATGTATATGGTATTTGAACTGAATATAAACTTAATGATACCACATCCCTTAATGGTTCTGACAAATTAAATGTAAAATCTGTTGCTAATTTCTTTTTATCTTCTCTATATTGACTATCTATACTTATTACCCTTTGTATTGTTTGTTGTATTAACGGATTTATTACCCCCTTTGACGATTCCACTTCTTTCGTTAATATTATTTTCTCTCCCTCTGATTCTTCTTTCTTCTCTTCTCCATCTTCTTCCTTCTCTACTACATCCTCTACTACATCATTCTCTTCATCATCTTTCTCTTCATTCTCAAAACTCTCTATATTTTCTTTCTCTTCTTCGTTAAAAAAATAATTATGTATATCTATAAAAAATTTTGCTAATTTATCTCCCGCATCTGACTGCATATTCTTATATTTTCCATACATTCCTATTATCTTTGCTTCTAATTCTCTATCGCTTACTTCATTCTCCAAATTTAATATCTTATATAGTTCTTCCTCTGTATAGTCATTTATATTATATTTTTCTTCCATTATAAATTCCCAATATATATTTTTATGTCATTATTCTTATTTTAAACATTTCACTTATTCTTTTTATTAAATCTACTTCTACACCTTCAAATATCTTATATAACATATCTATTGGAAATGATTTTAATCCTCTCGAACGCTTCATATGCTTATTCCCTTTAAAACATAATATATCAAATATATTCATTATCTCTTCTTCTTCTTCATTCATTTCCACTCTATCTATCCTATTTTTACCCATATACACATATCGATTATAATTCTCTTTCTTATAAACTTTATATTTATTACATATTGGATGATTCTTTACCATCCCTATACCCATTATCTTATTTGTATTATTGTTCATTTCTAATATTAATAATATTGAATTTATTGGTATATTTTGTTTTATTGGATCTGGACTACAATATATACAACTTATATTGTTCTCTCTTTTAAACGCTTCATTCTCTTCCCACGTCTCATTCGTAAATCTCGATGTTAATAAATATACTTTCTGACTTTCTTTATATTTTCTTAATCTGTTCCTTCTTTCTTTGTTACTTATCATCTTTCTTTCTTTCTTTCTTTTTCTTTCCTTTTTATTCAATTTTATGATCTTTCTTATATTCTACTAGCTTCCAATACCAAGGTTCTTTATATATTACCTTTATTGATTTCCCTCCTTCTATTAATTTTTTTAATTCTTTCCCTCTTTCTCCTTTAAATTCTATTACTATTATTATTCTCTTATATTCTTCTTCTTTTCTTATTGGTAATTCCAATATTTTATATACTTTCCCTATTTCTAAATCAAATAGTTTTTTTGATATCTCACGAATACTTGTGTCTTTTGATACTCTTGGTATGCACAATGTAGTCTTTCTTGATTCCATTTTATTTCTTTTTCCTTTTATAAAATACTATTCAATTTTTTATACCAATTATAAAAATTATTTCTATATTTTTATAATTTTTTATTCTATTTTCTGTCTTGTTTAACCTATTTATTATTTTTTAATTAATTATATTCGTTATTATAATCATAATTTACGTGCTGTTACAAGACTCATGACTCTCTGTCATTTAGAGGTTACTTTTTCTCCTCTTCTGTTCATACCTACTTATTATTATTTCTTTAAATTAGTTCATTTTTATATTTTTTTTTATTTATATTATTCATCATGGACTCTGATTGGATTACTAATTCTCAACATTTATATTCTAATAATGCTAATCTTTTTAAAACTACACAACCTTCTATTAAATCTTTATTCATTTATATTAATACTGATAACAATATTGACCAAGTTGTTTCTAATGTAACTGATATTTCTCATAACACTATATCTAATCATGATTTACTCAAAATCATTTTGAAAAATAAAATATCTACTCCTCAATACGTCTATAATTTTGACGCTCTCTCTTTATTCTCTATCCCTTTCGAACACGATAAAATTAATCTATTTAATTCTCCTCAATTTATTATTGACCACTCCTTCTTTATTCATAATCTTTCTATTAATTCTCAACTTTCTATTCCTACTTCACTCCCTATCTTTCATAAATTCAATACTTTGATCTTCTTTTATAAAAAACGTATTATTGAAGTCATCCCTAAATCCATTTTAGTTACACCTCATAAAAAATCTTTGAATCCTAAAAAAACTAAAAAAAAGGTTCAAATTATTGAACATAAATTTAGAAAAACTAAAAAAGCCATTTAAATATTTTCCTTTTATATTATCTATCTATGACCCTTTCACCTACTAATTCTATCTCTTATAAAACTAATTCTTCTAATGATTTGCATTTAATTTTAGAAGAAAAAATCTTTACTATTTTTTTTAATATCTCTAGAATTGATTCTTCTAATATTTCTCATAAATCTGATATTATTTTTGATTTTTTATATGTTTCTTCTAATTATAAAACCAAATTTCCTCTCGTTTTTAATTACTTTTTAGATTTATATAAAAAAATTATTCTTTATACTCGTGATATTTATTTTGGTCTTGCTGAACGCTCTTATTCTTACCTACTCATTACTTGTATGCACTCTGTCTTCCCTGAATATACTTTTCTCATCCTTAAATCTTTATTCTTCCCTCAATTCTCTCAAAATCGCAATTTCCTACCTATTGGTTCTTGGTGCGACCTCAAATTCTTATCTATTTTCATCCTCTCTCATCCTATCCTTCCCCCCTCTCTACAAAAATCCTTCTTTAAACATATTGTCCATTTTGTTAATTTACAACTCTTCTCTGATTTATCTAATATTCAATCTTCCCATTCTTTTATTCACCCCAGATATGTCCTTTCTAATGTCTCTAAATGGATCCCTCGTGAAAAAAATAATTCCATTCTTTATGACCTTTTCTCTCAACTCGCTTATCATTGGTCTCAATTTTATGATTCTTCTCCTGGTCATGTCTTTAAAAAGTATAGAACTGTTGTCTCTTCTATTAATTCTATTATTCTTACCTACGAAACACACCATAATATTTCTGCCCCCTCTACTATTAAACATCAATTCCGTAATCTTATCTCTTCTAACCCTCCTATCTCTACTCCTTCTTCCATTTTCGCTTCCTCTTCTACTCCCATCAACCCTGGCTTCTTCGTTTCTAACATGTTCTCTGCTATTCGACTTAATCAAACTAAACGCATCTCTTTCCTTGATTTCAAATGGAATTCTTTTATTTACTCTAATTCTTTTAAACCCCTCCTTGATTTTATTCCTATCATTGATATGACTCTTTTTCATTCTAATCCTTCTTCCTTTTATAATATGCTTGGTATTGCTATTTTCATCTCTTTCAATTCTTCCTTTCAATACAAAATTATTATTGCTTCTCAATCCCCTTCTTGTATCGACCTTTCTGATTTCACTTCTCTTCATTCTATCATTCTACATTTCCTTTCTATTATCCATGATTCTAATTCTATCTTCTCTTTCTCTCTCGATTCTGCTTTAAATCTTTTTCAAAATTCTATCCTTTCTACTACCCCTCCTTCCCCTTCCTTTAAACCTAATTTACTTATTTTCGCTTCTCGACCTTCTAATTTCCTTCATAATACTACTCTCTTTAATAAATCTCTCTTCTCTTTCTCTTTTTGGAATATCTCCAATCATACTTTTGATTCTCAATTTATTCAATCCATTCAACCCGATTTCTTCTTATTTAATGGACTTAATATTAATTCTATCCGTTTCTCTTCTTCTAACCTTCTCTCTCATAATCCTTTTGTCTCTTCCAATGTTTTCAAATATTTTAATTTCTTATTTAACAATCCTAGATATCTTCTCGATAATTAATTTTATATTTTAAAATTATATAAAATATAAACTTACTCTCTTACACTTACTAATCTTTCTTTTGTCTTCTCTACTCTCTCCATATCTTTCATGTACATCTCTTTGTCTTTCTTTATATTCTTTGTCATCTCACTCCTCAACATTTTTACTATTATTTTCCCTAATTCTTCTCTTAATTCTCCTAACTCTTTCCTCTCATTCGGCATTTTATACATATTCTCTTCCAACCATTCCACATATTCTTTTATTGTTCCTATCTTTTTTAATTCTTCATTCTCCCTTAATCCTGTTATATGCATTAATAAATAATTATACATTATCAATATTGATATCCCATCCCATGTCTTTGCATTCTTCAATAATTCTTTATATAACTCTCCATATGTCTTCCCTATACTCTTCTTAAAATATTCTTTTAATTCCTCCTCATACCCCTCTTTCTTCTCTTCTAATACATTACTATTGTTCCTTACATAATCCTCTATCACCTTCATTATTTCTTCCTCTTCTATCTTCTCTTCTTTCTTCTTCTTTTTTATTATATAAGTTATTATTGTTAAATCTATACACCATGGTTCGTAATCATATGCATATGTAAAAAATACATCTTTCTCTTGTTCTTCTATCTTCTCTATATCTAATGATAAACCAAAATCTATTATTTTTGGTCTTCCCATCCTCTCATTATACATTATATTATTCCCTTTTATATCTAGATGTATTATCCCTATCTTATTCAACCTTTCTACGCTCTCTAATACCTTTAGTAATGTATAAAAATACTGCCTTACTGATATCTTCTTACTCTTCGTATTTATTAATACTTCACTTAATGTTTCCTTCCCCTCATCTTTCATCCTATTTAGAACTATCTTCTCTTTCTCTCCTCTTAATGCTTCACAGCTCTTTATCTCTGTCTCTATCTCTTTTACATCTATATCTACACAGCTTTCTATTATTGGACTGAAATCTTCCATATAATCTTTCGGGTATTCCTCCATTATCTTCTTTCCTATCTCCATCTCTTTTATTGAAAACTCATTTAATATTTGCAATTTTGTCAATTCTCCTTCTCTTTTCTCTTCTTTTTCTACATTACATTTTAATCCTGGTTTGTATATACAACCATATGATCCTTGATTTATTAATTCTCCTCCTTTCATTTTATATTTAGCTTATATATTTTCTATTTATATTTTATATATGTATAAATTACGTTCTCGTTCTAAAACTTCTAAAAAAGGTCGTTCTATGTGCAAAGGTAAAACACCCGGCACTAAATGTAAACGTGTTAAAGGTTGCAAAACTGCTCGCGGCAAAAAACGTACTTTCTGCCGTAAAATCAAAACTAGACGTAGAAAAACTATGCGTCGTTAATTCTTTTTAAAATATTAAATATTTTTTAATATTTTATTCTTCTCGCTTGCTGGAATCGAACCAGCGACCTGTGGATTTACTGCCTTTCAGCTATTCATACTATTACAGTCCAACGCTCTGCCAACTGAGCTAAAGCGAGTCATAATATATCCTACCCTTCTCTTTATATCCTATTTCTCCTATTTTAATAATGACCCATATTCATGAGTCCCCATATGTCTTAAACTTATTGTCATATCCGCATATATCTCTCCTCCACTCTCATTAAATAAATGTGAAAAATAATAATCTTCTGTCAAATAATCATTATTTACCACTTTACAATCAAAAAAATTATATAATTTTATTTGTTCTCCATTCGAACCCGGTAAATAAAATGTTTCTACTTTCTCTTTTATCCTTTCCAATGCATTCCTTGCTAATAACATAAATCCTGTTGCTCCATACTTCACTCTTCTTAAATTACTCCCATCTATCATCTCACCTAATACACTACTCGGTTCTAATATTAGTTTCTCTCCTTCCCATTTATAACATTTATTTGGATATACACCTATTACACATTCTTTATTATGCATTATTAGTTTTTGCACTTCTATTGGATTCCATACTACGTCTGCATCTATAAACAACATGTGTGTAAAACTCTCGTCCTCTAAAAATACTGAACTACACATATTCCTTGCTCTTGTTACTATTTGGTTATTTATATATTTTATTTCAAATTCTACATTCATCATCTTTAACATAAAACATGTGTATATCAAACTTTCTGTGTATTGTGAATATACTAATCCTCCATATGCTGGTGTTGCTATTAATATCTTCATTTTTTTTTCTGTATATTTATTATGATTTATTCTTTATATATTATTCCTTTCTATAATCATTTTTTTCGTAATTATCAGCATGTTATTCTTATTTCTCATTCCCCTCCTCCTTCCTCTCCCCTCTCTCAATATGTTCAATCCTTCCCATCTAATCAACTTTCTCCTTTCATTCCTTCTTCTCATCATTGTTTACATTTACTTGTCTTTAAAAATCGTTCTATTCAATCTTCTCATTTCTTCCTTTCCCCTGACGACATCCCCTTCTTTATTGATTTCCTTAATAATCATAATTTTACTATTCATAACTTCTCTTTCTCTCAATCTAATTTTCCTTCTACTGTAAAAAAACAATTTATTCTTTCTTTTTCTTAATTTTTCTTTTTAATAAAACTATTTAAATTCCTTTTTACTACATAATACATATAAATACATTATGGATATTCTTTCCCCTATTTCTTATGAACGTTCTCAATTCTTTCATCAATTGTTCTCTAACTATATTCAAAAATATAATATCTCTTCCGAATTATCTACTTTCAGATCTGGTCATAATATTGATCATGTTATTAATAATAATTTTAATATTTTATGTCCTAATGTCGAATATGAATTTTATAAAGGCCTCTCCCCCGAAGAACTCCATAATTGGCTCTCCCTTTATAAATCATATGGCGATTCTATTGTCCAATCTTTCTATAATAGATATAATCTTGAACTTAATCGTTTAACTGATATTATTCATTCTCATAATTCTTCTTCTGATTTTGATATTTCTATTTGCTCTCAACTCCCTCATGATATTTTAAAACAAATTTATGCTTTCTTACCTATCCAATATAAAGCTCATGTTATCTTTCATTCCTCTTGGAATTCTATCCTACATAATTTTCGTAATCTTAAAGTTACTTCTCTTATCAATATTGTCTACCATATTAAAATTAACTTCTCTTCTATCTTACATCATTTCGGCGGCACTTATCATGAAACTTCTAATATTAAATGTTTATTGAGATCTCCTGTCCAACGCACTAAAAATGATATTATTCTTTTTATTCAATCCCTCCTTTCTTCTCTTCTTAATGTTAAAATACGCTTAAAAAATCATCGCCTTCGTATCATTCATTTGGGTTATAAGCTTATGATCTTATGTAAAATCCTTTCTGATAAACATATTCGTTCTCGTGCTTTACTTGTTGAATCTCGTAAAGCTATCAAGAAACAAAAAAGACAACAACGTATTCGCGCTCTTAAAAATTCTTAATTTTTATATATTATTACACTTCTTATAATATATAATTTATTTTTTTCCTTTCTTCTTCTTTGCTGTCTTTCTCTTTGCTTTCTTTGTCTTCTTCTTTGCTGTCTTCTTCTTACCTTTTCTACCTTTCTTCTTTCCTCCTTTTCCGAATATTTTACTTAATACACCTCCTTCTGTTGCATTTCCTTCTGTTTTTGGTGCTTCTCCATTTCCTTCTGGTTTTGGTTTAAGTGCTTCTCCTTCTGGTTTTGGTTTAAGTGCTTCTCCTTCTGGTTTTGGTTTAAGTGCTTCTCCTTCTTCT
>MDTG01172213.1_pt1 | contig 11854 bp, 4 predicted proteins | sample 811421 | NCBI WGS metagenome assembly MDTG01 (sample SAMN05326645, study PRJNA326480) | marine metagenome | isolation source: seawater | place: Pacific Ocean: South East | collected 2011 | reverse complement strand
TCCGTCAGCAGCAGCATCATCAGCAGCTCCTGTTGCAACTTGGAAGTTTTTGTCATCTATAGCAACTGTGGTACTATTGATAGTAGTTGTGGTACCATTTACAGTCAAGTTACCAGAAACTGTCAAGTTGTCATCAACCGTGACTGTACCACCTGCTGAGTCGATAACTAAGTTTCCTGAAGAAGTGTCGATCTCGTTGTCATTGGTTACACCAACCTGTACGTTATCAATGCTCGCTCCACCATTTGCATCAATTGCTCCTGTGAATGTGGTAGCACCTGTAAATGTTGATACACCTGCTACACTTACATTATCTAAGTTTGTATGTCCGTCTACATCAATCGCTGCTGAGAATGTTGCGTTCTCTGCGACTGTTAGTCCGTCAAGTGTGGTTGCACCATCTACATCGATGTTTCCTGAGACTGCAACGTTGTTTGCAAAATTTCCAGCCCCTGTGACATCAATACCTGCTGTGAAATCATGGTTTCCAGTAGATGTTATAGGACCATTTTCTGCAACTGCTACTGAGGCAGATCCATTTTCAATTGTTGTGCTGTCAATAGCAGTAGTGCTAGTATTTGTGATTTGACCTTGGGCATTGACAGTTATGATAGGAATTGCAGTTGAAGATCCAACTGTACCTGCCGATACACCAGTTGATGCTAACTTACCACTTGCAATAGAACCTGCTAGTTGAGCATTAGTTATAGTACCAGTAAGACTACTTGTTGGGTAATTTGTAGCGTCAGTAAGATCGAACGCTGGAGTTGCATCAGTTCCGCCTAATGCTAGACTTATACCACCATAAGATACAGTGCTGTTTGTCAACTTAGCATTTGCAATTGATCCAGCAAGTTGTGCATTTGTTATCGTACCAACAAGTGATGATGTAGGATAACCTGTAGCATCCTGAAGATCGAATGCAGGTGTAGCATCTGATGCACCTAATGCTAGAGTTACACCACCATAAGATACAGTGCTGTTTGCTAGATTACTATTTGCAAGTGCAGTGCTGAATGTTGCTGTACCTGTGACGTTTAGATTACCTGCCACTGCTGCATTTTCATCAACATCTAATGTGTCGATATGTGCAGTGCCATCAATGAATAAATCTTTCCATTCTTTTGTTGAAGATCCTAAGTCGAAAGATCCATCGTCATCTGGTACAATATTTGAATCAACTTCACCTCCAAATACAATATTATCAGTATTTGCATCACCAAGTGTGAGTGTGCCACCGTTGAAAGTAGTGGTTCCTGTTACTACGACATTTCCACCAACATCTAAGTTAGCGAACATGTGCACATTATCCAAGAAGGTAGATACACCAACATGACTTGATAATCCTGAGATTACTTGTTGATTTTTACCACCGACTTTTGCTAATTCTCTAGCTCTAGACATAATGGTTATTAAATTAGAATCCTATCGTGTTTATTTATACCTCGGTGAGGTTCATTTTGTATTTTTTGCCATTACGATTGTTCAATAAGAAGAGAGTCTCCTCACCTTCTTGCATAGTCCAGTCACCCCATGACCCGTCAATATCATTTCCACCCTTTCTCTTGTTTGAGAAATGGCAGTCACCTGCGAACAAGTTTACACAATATATATTTTGGAATGTGTTACCTATTTCACCAATATTTCTTGTGGCGTTGACATCGGGCAATATATTACCTTTTGTTGTAATATCACCAACACTAATAGACGGATCACCTACTAAACCAGTTGCATTACCAGTAATGCTGATTCCTGATAGAGTATTTGTGCCAGGATTATAAGTAAGAGATACGTCAGTCCTGACATCTTCATTTCCAGTGGCACTATCGGAGAATAATATGTAATGAGTGCCAGCTGTATTGTTCGTGGCATTCATTTGAACTTTACTTGCATTGACGTTAGTCAACGCAGATCCATCCACATTAGAAAGAGCACCAACTATTTGACCACCAGGTATATTTGTAAGACCTGATCCTGAACCACTGAATATGTTGGCAGTGAATCGACCAGTTGCTGCATTATATAATAAAGCACTTGAGTCAGTCTTGAGAGTTTGATTACCCGTAGCATCAGTGGCAAAAAGTGGGAAGCAAGTAGCATCTGTTGACTCATCCGATAATGTCACATGAGATATACCACCATTCACATTTCCAGTTAGGTCACCAATAAATCCACCTGTGGCAGTTATCACACCAACCGCATTTACATTTGTGGTTTGTAAAAATGTTGTGGTAGAAATACCTGATGAATTTATATTTGCATTGACAGTAACTGCTGTGAGAATGCCAACATTATATGGTTCTGCACCAGTACCAGTGATACCGCTTAGTTCTTTATTGACTAACTCATACCAATTATTTGCATGTGAAAAATATCCTTTTCCTGTGGCATGAACATGGGCAAACATACCATGGAAATTGGTTGCACTAGGAAGTGAATTAAACGTAGGATAAAGTGATGGTATCTTGTTCTGACCTGATAGTGCTTCTATAGTACCACCAGTAATACGCATACCTGCTGATGATGTAACAATACCCGATGCATTTACCGTGCCAGCTTGTAACTGCTGGATTGTTGAAATACCTGAATTTATATCTCCCGTAACACTACCTGTAAGACTACCAGTAACATTACCTGTAATGTTTCCATTGACATCACCATTAATGTTACCATTCAGGTCACCAGTTACATTACCTGTAAGATTACCAGTAACATTACCAGTAAGATTCCCTAAGAATCCCTGTGCTGCAGTGATGAAACCTGTTGCATTTATATTTTTATGTTCTCCTGTGACACTAAGTGATGCTATTCCTACTGCATGTTCCTTTACTGATAAACCAAAACCTACTCTTATATTCCCTACCTTAGTAACTTGTAAAAGACCTCTGTTATCAGAAAAATCTAAATCATCGCCTGGTGGACTGAATATTGATACAATACCAGTACGACCTGGTAGTGACATAAATGATAAACCTGCTCCAACCTTGAAAGTGGTAACACCTGTAATTGGAGTAAATTCACTAGAATCCATTATGTCATTAGTGGATCTATTGATAGTTACAGTTGCTACACCTATTTCTTCACCACCAATAGTTTCCTTGACTTGCTCTATATCAACAGCGTTTCCTACAAAATTGAGTTTTGTGATTGAACCTGCAAAACCAGTTGGTGTTACACCTTGTTCTTGCACTGAAATACCATCAATAGCACCTGATGGTGCAAAGACATCCCATCTTCTTGTGCCATCTACATTACCAAATAAAAGATAATCATTATCTGGTGGCAACCCAAGATTGGGTTCCATATCACCCGTACCCAAAAACTTGTCAGGGTCTGAGGTTGTTTGATTTCTTGTGGTAGACAAACCAGCAAAACTGGTTACTCCTACTCTCCCTGATATAAGTTTTGGCATTTTACTTAGCGTTCTCCAATACGCTGATAATACCCTTTAGGGTATCGGGTGCATCAGCAGAAATTTTCAATATGTCTCCTGTCTCAAGAACAAGTCTTCCCTCTATAAAAGACATCGCATCTTGATGTGGCACTTTTATACTTTTTACAATCTCTGTGTCAACAGAGTCTCTACTGTGACTCACAGTAAATTGCCTTACAGATGAACTACTCCCAACATTAGATACATTACCGTAAATGACTAATGCTGCAACACCTGGTGGGCATGTGTATATACCAACTGCAGAGGTTGTAAGAGTGTGAGTTATAGTTTTGAATCTATTTAAAGGAATTGCAGCCATTACTTTATTGTCCTAATGCTATGATAAGTGGTGTGAGGGTTGCTTGAATACTCTTGTTGAATGCTTCACCAGTGACAGTACCTGTTTGCTGATTGATTGTGAATGAATCACCAACTTTCAGATTACCTCTTTCATCTGTTGACGTGTAAACTACCTTTCCACCTCCCTCAGATGTTGTCTCTTTTTCAGGGACACCCTGTCCACCTTTTCTTGGTAAAGCAACACTTATGGTAAGACCTGCACCAATATGCTCAAAAGTATATGATGAAGCAAGAATTTGTGATTGTCTTGCAAATGGCACAGTAGACCCAACTCCCACATTTGCAGGTATGTTTTGGTCAAGAGTTATAGTAGAAACACCAGCAGTGACTGGAGTCGTACTATTTATAGTAAAATAAGATGGTTCTATCGAAGATGTCGCTTGTGCAGTGATTCCTGATGTAGGAGCAGCGATGGTCACCGTTGGAGCTGATCTGTATTGAGATCCAGTCGCAAACATATTTACAGCAGTTATACTACCAAAACCACTCACTACTGCAACTCCCTCTGCAGTTATACCACCATCACCTGAAGGTGATGCGATTGTGACTGCTGGTGGATTAGAGCTGGTATATCCTGAACCAGGATTTGTTACAGTTATCTTACTAATAGAATTAAATAACTCCCCAAGATATAATACCTGACCAGTATAAGGTCTTTCTACAGTCAATCCTGAAACGATAATTTCATTGTCTTCCGCCTCTGCTGCCTGTGCCAACTGCCCTGTCTGTGTTATCGTACCAACACCAGATGCTATGAGTCCTCTATCACCAAATGAGGCGTTTGAGTTGTTCAGGTCACACTGTCCACCTGATGTACAAGTAATTGCTGCCTCATCACATATTGTGAATATAGAAACTAATTGTGCATAAGCATCATTTGATATTGTAACACCAATACCACCTTGATTATATTGAGTATATGAGTCAACGTTCATTGACTTCAATCCACCTATCACATTACCATCTATCTTCATACCAATTGAATTTGGAACAAAGTTCGTGCAGTTTCTGACATAAGGTGATTGTGTTATAATGCCAGCTATTCTCTTATGTGATCCAGCGTCACCAACATTTATAGTGAATGTATCAGTTGTCGTTGCTGTAATAGCAGTAAAAATTCCCGCAAGTGGATCTGTAGGTCGTGGATATGGATGCACTGATGCATGTTGATCTTGATCACATGTGAATGCAATACTATTTGTCACAATACCCACTGTGTCACTCACTGTTAAACCATGTGAAGATTTAGTAATTGTTGTAATACCTGTAAGTGGGTCGTAAGATATAAATGTTGGCGTGATAGATGCACCTGTATGCCAAGCAGGTCCTACCTTGACAGCGTTCGTAGCACCATAACCAGCAACAAATTTGTGTCTATTCACAACCCCTTCTGGTGGAAATGCTATGATAGCACCCGTATTAGCAGCACCGACAAAAGAAAGGTTTTGTATCAGTGTACCGTTAGTGACGTGAAACAAATCCTTACCTACATTTGTTGGTATGATTTGAGTGTTTCTCATATCATCACCATCAATGGTGATGTTTCTTGGTATAAAGACTGGATTATTTTCTTGGTATATACCTGCAGCGACTCTTATATTGTTACCTGCTACAGCGATACTTGTGGCACCACCAACTGTTCTCTTTGCAGTTCTTGGTGATAGTCCATCATTTTGATCATCTCCATCCTCATTGACATGTATAACATTTGTGACCTTCGCACCCTTTGGTTCCCAAACTGTTTTACCATCTGCGTTTGTTGTAAGAACAGAACCTGCTAATCCAACTGTCTTATTACTATCAAGTATTTGACTCTCGATATGAATTTGTCCAGTTTTTACCTGTAACAAATATTCTGGTTGTGTAGTGCCTATTCCAACTCTCTGATTCGCATCATCATAAACAAAGTTTGGTGCACCACCAAACTTTCCATTTGACTGTTTATATTGTACTGTGAATATATCACCTGCAGCGTTTGTACTTATATCAGCGATATCTGTGTAGGATACACCTGTTCCAACACTCATCAGAACCTGACCATTGGTTCCTGATGATTCATTTTGATCAAATAATTTCTTTCGTATTATAGCATCTTTATTAACATCAAAGTCTTTGCCTGGTTGAGTGCTACCAATACCAACAGACTCAGCTGCTACTATTCCGTCAAAATTTGCAGTAAGTGCAACATCTAAACCGAATTTCGGAATAGTTTTACCTATACCAGTCTTTCTACCGTCGGCATCAACAACCAGAGCGTCATCACCTACCTCAAGACCTTTTTCTACAGCAAATTTTTTATTTACTGATGCCATCTACTACAATTCTCCTTAGTATGTGTATTTATCAATTTACTGGTATCTCATAATATAAGCAAGAATAAAGTATGGAGGTAAGTTTGCATTTGTACCAGAGGAACCTGATGCAGTTGTTCCTCCTGATGCATTACCAGTATTACCACTAACAGAGTGACTGTGAGTATCACTAGTGGTATTTACAGTATAGATATCCATTCCCTCATCAGTGGAATTTATACCAGGACCACTTACATCCCAATCCTCAGGACTTGTGTAGGTCCATGAGTGACTATGAGTATCACCGCCTGTTGTCAGATTTACAGAGTGAGCATGATTGTCTAATGAGTGACTATGCTCTACCGCAATTGCATCTTTATTACCACCAGTAGGAGGACTATCAGGTACATATCCTCCACCTCTACCCAGAATAAATCTTCCTCTTAAGTCAGGGGTGCCATTGCTACCATTACATAGGTAATAATTAGCTGGTGGGGTACTACCTTGCCACATTATTATACCTCCCACAGGTATTGAACCTGGACCCGTGAGAGTACCACTCACATCACCAGTTACAGTACCACTCACATTACCAGTCACATTACCAGTCACATCACCAATGATGTTACCACTAACTGTTAGATCACCACCGACTGTCAGATCATCAGCGACAGATGCATCATCAGTTGATGTAAGTTGCTCCGCAGAAACTGTTCCAGACGCTGTTACATTACCCGATGCTGTTATATTATTAACAGAGAAAGTATTGCTAACATTCAATGAATTTACATTCAGTGTTGCACCAGTCAATGTTAGTGATGAAGAATCCGACAATTCACCACCTGATCCTACAATAACAACCCTACCATTAGTAAGATCAGTCACTTTAGCGGTAGCAGCCACGAGTGAGTTAGTAGTGGCAGAGGTTGATTCAATATTACCATTAATAATTACATCACCATTGACACCCACTACCTTTCCACTTGGAGCACTAGCTTGATTGATAGCAAGTTTGTCAAAGGAATAATGTTCAATATTTGATTCCCTTGAAATAGGACCGAACCTTTGCCATGGATTTGACCCTGAAGTTCTGACCCAACCTACGTACCCACCTTTATCGTATGTTGTGGCGAGTATTACATTATCTAATGAACTTGTAGGAGTATTTTGACTAATACCAAGATAAACAGATTGACCTATGTCACCTGCTCTATTACCTCTCAACCTCAGATCAATAACATCTGTGTCTCCATTACTTATTAGTGAGTTATCAACAATAAGATCATCTGCTGTCAATTGAGCAAAGTTAGTTATTGTTTGTGTTCCACCACTTACTTTAGTTTGATCTATTTGTAAAATGGTAGATTTCTCCTCACCTGTCACTGCATCAATCTTCTTACGCCCAATAAAGAACTCACCTTTGTCATTCAAACCTGTGTAAACAACAGATCCACCATTGATGTTGGCAGATTGAGCAGCTAATTGATCATCATCACTCAAGACTCTATCCTGTGTTTGAGGTAATGATGTAGAGTAATTACCAGGTCCAAATCCTAGATATTCAAAGGTATGACCAGATGCACGTATAATAGAGTTTCTTCTATTTTCAACTGGTACAACTCTTATTTTTCTTGCAGCGTTGTATCTTAGATGAGAAGTAGCAACAGTTCCGAATAACCCTCTTATCACCTGAGTGCAATTTTTATTAGCGATCCTCAGTATCTCCTCGTTGATCATAATATAATCACCACGCCTAAACATCGCTTTTTTCTGAAGCGATATGGTTGATGAGGTAGATGACATCGCTGAGTCAATTACGGTGGTTTGACCTCCATATAAAGGAACATTTTGGTTAAATGCTCTCATTGAGATACCTGCATCATGTGCGAAAGCACCACCTGCAATGAAAGTAGGTGATGAAGATGCACCGATATTCACTGTCAGTGAGGATCCATATCCTATTCTATTCTCAACAACATGAGTACCATTATATTCTGTGTTCGCACCATTTATCACAATCATGTCACCACGACGCAATCCTATATCAGAGAACAATGTAACTGTTGCTATACCACTTACAGTGTCATGAACAATATTATTGACCGCAGTTGAGACACCCACATGATATGCAAAACCGCCAGGTGTTGAGAAATTACTAAGAGCTTGACCTGAGAATGTAAATCTTTGTTCATCTGGAACTAATGTAATTCTATTCAAACCATTATATGCATCCGATCCGATGCCTACAGTTTGTATAGCATCACCAATTTTATTATCAATATTTTGAACTGTTACTTGACAATCCGTGCCTGTAGCAGTAAAAGGAACACCTTTTACAGTTAGAACATCATTTACAGCATATCCACTTCCAGCATCTACTATTTCAACAGCAGTAATTTGACCTGCAGCAGACACTGTGACATCCGCAGTTGCATCTTTTCCACTACCACCAGTAAGACTTATACTGTAATAAAATTCATTTGATCCACTACCTGTCCCATAATTAGATCCACCAGTTATATTTGTAAGACTCTCTACTCCATTAAAATTGTGACCTGTTACAAGATCAATAGATAAATCTTTTGTGCTTCCTGAACCAGAAACCACAGTAGCTGTAACTCCTATACCAATACCTGTCTTCTCAATAAATGAGAATACTGACTCTTTAGTAATACTTTTGGATTTATCATTTGTCTTTACCTGCCCTATCTTGTCTCTGAGAGCAAAACTAACTGCTGCATCAGGATCATTATCAGGATTATCAGGACTAACAGTTGGTTTTAAGTCATTGACATCCTGTGGATGTTTTATCGAATCATCTTGAAATGGTGATACATTAGGAGACTTCAAGTATCCTAAGATTGTTAAATCATATACACCATCCTGTGCTAATTTCTGGAATCTGAGAACCTCCTCATTCGCAAAAATTTGATACTTAGGTCCGAAATCTTTTCTTACAAAGAATGGACTGAAGGTACGTCCAGAACCAACAACTGTCCTATCTACCTGAGTGTAAGGAATAGATGAAATTTTAGTGATCAGACCTGGATCTGTGTTCAATCCTACTTTGAATGTCTTTGCACCTTCGACAGCACCAACAATAAATGTCCTGTTGAATCCAAGATTGTCATCACCAAGAGTATTATTAGCACTCTTAATTCTTTTTATTTGTACAGGTTGACCGACAAGAAGATTGTGGGGATGTTTTGTAGTAATGATACCTACATTACTTGACCATGATGCTGTTATAATATTATTGTTTGTTCTTAGGTCAGTGTCAGTGGTAAGTGAAGCATCATTGTCTTGAAACTTAGCGTCATCTATAAGGGATCCACTATCTTGAATAACAAATCCATTTGTAGGTTCTGAAGCAAGAGTTGATCCTTCAGGTATTGAATATCTAAATCTATAAAGTTTTTCTAAATCTTTCCTGTTATCACTTTGTCTCTGAACTTGAGCGATTGGCGTTTCTTCTCCAAGTGCATCAGCATTAGTACTGATGGCACTGTACAAATTACTACCAGAATTTACATTTATGTACCAACCCCCTGCTGTGCTATCATATTGAATTGGGTGACCTTCTTCACCTGGTTTTTTATCATCAACTGTTGAAATAATGTTCAACTTGCCACCAAGATTGTTAATCCCAGTTATTGCATTACCATTGATAGCAGCATTTCTACTTGATGCTAATTTTAATTGATGTGTTCCAATACCTGTAGTGACAGCAAAATATTTTCTGTTATTTTCCAATCCATCAGGTAATGACCCATTATCCGATATTACTCTTACTGATTCGCCTGGTAATAATTGATGAAATGTTTGAAGAGTAAAAAGACCACTGGTTATACTATTGATACCAGAGTTTGATCCAACTTCAACTGTTTTTTTACCAGATGCACCCAAATCAGGTATTTGGGGTGTAGGCATTAGGATATCTGCTGTCTCAGCAACACCATTGATCAGAACTGATAGCTTATCTCCTATTTTGTTTCCTACAGTAAATGACCCGCTTGCTTTGTCAGTTGGAGGATTACCTAAACTTGGAAACTTACTTATGAATAATTTTGTATCACCAGATGTATTGGTTGTGAGTCCTGTAGCGATAGACAACCAATTAAATCCCTTCTCTTTCTTAAGATTTTTTTGAGGTGGTACTAAAGATGTGATAAAACCTCTATCATCCTTTATGAAAGCTTCATCTCTAAATCCCTGTGATACTAAAGCTAATGAACCAAAGTTTGAGTTTGAGTTAGTAAGTGAAAAATCACCACCAGATTCAGTTATAAAATGCTTCGTATATCCAATAGCAAATATTGATACGAGTTGTAAGACTGATTTATTTGAAGCTTTTATATGGAAATTCTCAAAATCAGGTTTGAATCTTGCGAGACTATCTACGTGAAGTGTTGTAGATGAACCTAATGTTGCTTGATCTTCGTATACACCTGATGTGGTGTTATACTTTACAAATGCATTATCATCTTTCTGTAAACCAATTCCTGTAAATTGTGCAGCAACCATAGATTTGAATCCAGTTGCCTTGTTACCATCAGCATGAAGACCATTCATACCAAAGACTGATCTAAGAGAACAGTTGAATATGTATGGCGAAGCAGAGGAAACTGTATCAGTCTCAGGAATCACAGTCGGGTTTATTCCTGTAAGATTAGGTAACGCTGTGGTTGCAGGGACTACTGATAATTGATATGTAAATGATTTATCATTCAATACCTGTGCAACTACGTGTGTGCCATCATATTCATCACCATTACTACCACTAGCATTTACATCATTGACAAGAATCGCTGTGCCTTTTGTCAAATTATGATTTTCTTTTGTTATTACAGTAACAACTTTAGTTGCTGTAGTTGATACTGAAGTGGCACCTGAGAAAATATCAGATATCTCTATCACACCTGTTTGTGAGATAGGTCCAACAATTTTACTTTCCTTATCGATTTTTTGAAAATCTTTATTTGCTGGATATACTGGTAACTCACGACCAGAGTTTGTACCGTATGCTCTTGTCAACTTAGCATAATACATGTCTAAGTCAGTATTTCCACTACTTCCTACTAAATTAACACCATCTGCATACTCGAAACATGTGAGTTTGTGATGAGAATAATTTGGATTATAAGTGTTTAGTGTGAAATCTCTAAAAACTCTGTCTGCAGGGTCACCATCAAATAAAGAAAATCCAAAGAAGAAACATCCACCTGTCACTCGGAATATTGCTGTTCTGGGGATATTGCTATTGTTTGGATCAGGGATATATTTTGGTCTTATTTTTGTTTTTCTGAGGTCTGAACCTATGATAGATGTACCTCTTGGTAATATGACTCCTCCCTCTATTGAGTTGAATATATGTAAAACATTTGATGGATCTTGGATATCAAAATTAGTTCCAATTGAAAATTCTGTTATAGATTGTGCTGTGCCATTTACGTCTGTGATATTACCTGATGTGTCAATGCGATGTCCTGGTCTGTTATCAATGAAGTGTACACCAGTTGATACATGTATAGTTGTCTTATCAAATCTATCGTTATCCTGACCTGGTTGATATGAAAATCTTGCTGACTCAATCAGTGCTCTTTGTATTGTTCTGAACGGACGGGTTCTAGAATTACCTCTATTACTAACGTCATCCGTTGCATCAAGTTCCTCTGGGTTTACGTATAAAACGTTACCCTGTACATTTTTGAGGAAATTTTCAAGTCTACTTAACGGCATTACCTATTCCTGACACCATTGCTTCAACTTA
>MDTG01120092.1_pt1 | contig 11854 bp, 9 predicted proteins | sample 811421 | NCBI WGS metagenome assembly MDTG01 (sample SAMN05326645, study PRJNA326480) | marine metagenome | isolation source: seawater | place: Pacific Ocean: South East | collected 2011 | reverse complement strand
TCTCTTCAAGAAAAGCAGACTCTTGAAAACACATCGATTATTAAAAACATTTCTTTTAGTAATATTGGGCCAACAGTTATGAGTGGTCGAGTTGCAGATATTGATGTAAACCCTAATGATCCAACAGAGTTTTACGTAGGGTACGCATCTGGAGGTTTGTGGTACACGAAAAACAACGGAACTTCTTTTACGCCTCTTTTAGACAATAGCCCTACCCAAAATATTGGAGATATCGCTGTAGACTGGAAGAAGGGAACTATTTGGGTTGGAACAGGTGAAAAAAACTCATCGCGCTCATCCTATTCAGGAATAGGGATGTTAAAATCTAACAATCAAGGAAAAACTTGGGAACATGTTGGTTTGTCAGATTCTCATCATGTAAGTAGAATTATAATAAATGCAAATAATCCTGAAGAACTAGTTGTAGGAGTGATAGGGCATTTGTACTCACCAAACGAAGAACGAGGAATTTTTAAAACAATTGACGGAGGGAAGACATGGAAGAAAACATTATTTATAAATAATGATACCGGAATTATAGATGTGGTAGTTGCTCCAAAAAACCCAAATGTATTGTATGCAGCTTCATGGGAAAGAGAACGGAAAGCTTGGAATTTTGATGGAGATGGAAATAATTCTGCAATCTATAAAAGTACAGATGCTGGAGATACTTGGAAAAATATTTCTATCAATAATGGATTTAGAAACGGAGATGGTGTGGGAAGGATAGGATTAGGCGTTTATGATGAAAACACAGTTTATGCTTTACATGACAGTCAGTTTAGAAGAGCTTATAAAGAGAAGAAAAAACAAGGTTCAAGCATTTTAACAAAAGAAGATTTTAAAAAGATGTCTAAAGATGAATTCTTAAAATTAACAGATAAAAAATTAAATAATTACTTAAAAACAAATCGTTTTCAAGAGAAATATGGTGCAGTATCTGTAAAAAAAATGGTTAGTTCGGGTGTTGTAAAGCCAATAGATTTAGCAAAATATGTAGAGAATGCAAATACCTTGTTGTTTGATACTCCTGTTGAAGGGGCTGAGGTTTTTGTTACTACAAATGGAGGAAAAAACTGGAACAAAACACATAAAAACTATATAGACGGTTTGTATTCTTCTTATGGATATTACTTTGGAGAAATTCGTGTAGACCCTCAAGATAAAAATGCTATTTATGTATTGGGAGTGCCTATATTAAAATCTAAAGATGGAGGAAAAACATTTACTTCTATTGGTAAAGAAAATGTACATTCAGATCATCAAGCACTTTGGATAAATCCAACAAGAAAAGGACATCTTGTTGAAGGAAATGATGGAGGGCTTAATATTTCCTATGATGATGGAGAACATTGGGTAAAATTAAATTCACCATCGGTAGGGCAGTTTTATGCAATTTACGCAGACAATCAAACACCGTATAATGTGTATGGAGGTTTACAAGACAATGGAGTCTGGACAGCATCTCACAATGCAAAAATGAACAACAGATGGCATCAAACAGGTCAAAACCCATACACATCAATTATGGGGGGTGACGGTATGCAAGTTCAAGTAGATGACAGAAATCCTTCGATTGTGTATACGGGTTCTCAATTTGGAAACTATTTTAGATTGGATAGAGACCAAGGAGAAAGAACATATATTCAGCCCAAACATACGTTAGGTGAAGCTCCCTACAGATTTAATTGGCAAACTCCAATTCTTTTATCAAAACACAATCAAGATATTTTATATTTAGGAAGTAATAAATTACACAGAAGTTTAGACAAAGGTGATACTTGGGAAGCTATTTCCAATGATTTAACTACAGGAGGGAAAAAAGGGAATGTTGCTTATGGAACACTTACTAGCATATCTGAATCTCCATTTCAATTTGGGTTATTATATACGGGTTCAGATGACGGCTACGTTCATGTGTCCAAAAATGCTGGTGGATCTTGGGAGCGTATTTCAAACTCTTTTCCAAAAGAGTTGTGGATAAGTAGAGTTATTGCTTCAAAACATAAAAAAGAACGTGTTTATGTAACGTTAAATGGGTATAGATCTGATGATTTTACAGTGTATGTATATAGGTCTGATGACTATGGGAAAACCTGGGAGAATATTTCTAATAATATTCCAACATCGCCAGTAAATGTAATTCGTGAAGATTCTGAAAACCCAAACTTATTGTATGTTGGAACAGACAACGGCGCCTATGCTTCTTTTAATCAAGGTAAAGAGTGGTCTCCTTTTCAAAAAGGATTGCCCAATGTAGCAATTCATGATTTGGTTATTCAGCCAACGGCTAAACATTTAATTTTGGGAACACATGGAAGGAGTTTATATAAAGCAACTATCGCCTCACTTCAGTCAATGACATCAGAAATCATAGCAAAAGAATCTCATATATTTTCAATTTCAAACATTAAAAAAAATAGATCATGGGGAAATTCATGGGGGAGGTGGTCATCTCCATTTATTCCAAAAATTTCAATTCCATATTACTTAAATAGTTCAAAAAAAGTAACTATAAATATTTATAAAGATGAGCTATTGGTGGCTTCTACAGTTAAAGATTCTGATAAAGGGTTTAATGAGGCTAGCTTTGATCTTTCCTTTTCTGAAAAAGGACGAAAAGCGTATTTAAAAAAGGTTAAAGATCAGTCATTAAAAGCTGCTAAAAATGGCACATATTTTTTACCAAAAGGAGTTTATACAGTAAAAATAGCATCGTCTACTGAAGTTTTTGAAATACAGTAGACGACCCTAAAGTTTATATATTTTTATAAATTAAAATTTATAACCAATACCAGCATGTATTCCTCTAACAAAAGGCCCCGTTTTGTTGTTATAATTTGAATATGTATTGAAATGTTTTTTTAACATTATAGCTGCATTAAAAACAAATCGTTTCGATAAATCATAGTCAATATCTAAACCAAAATTATAGCTCAAACTAGAATCTAATAAATTATCAACACTGGCTATACTTTCTGAGAATAGTCCTGTTTTTGATCGAATTTCGTTTTTTTCTAGAAACAGAAAACTTAAACCAACAATAAAGTTGGCTTTTAATTTTGGTTTATTGTATACTGCATATCGAATTTCAAAAGGGAATTCTGTATAACCAATTGTTTGAACCAAGCTGACACTTTGTGCTCCAGGATCACCAGAAATGTTTATGTTAGATGTTGAAAAACGAACTAGAACACCTGGGTTATAAACAATGTTTGATGAATTGAAATCGGTTATATCTGTAAGAAATAAATCTTTTGTAAGAAAACGAACCTCTTTTGACATTATCCCTAATTGTAAAGAAAGCTTATCGGAGACTTCATAAGCAAGTTTGTAACCAAATGATATAGAGGGTAACCCTACAGAAGAATTGTCTTCAAAACTATTATCCAAGGCTAAAGAAATTTCTGAATATCTACTTGAATTAAAAACACCAAAAATAGGAGTAATACTCCATTTTCTATTTTTTTCTACAACCACTGGTTTTTCCTCATTAGTAACAGCATTTTTCTTTAATACTTTCAAAGAATCAATTTTTTTGAGAGCCAAACTATTCAAAGAGTCATTTTTAGAACCAAAAGATTTTTCTTGTTTCACCGGTTGTTTTTTTGGTAGACCACTAATTATTTTTTTGTGTTGGTTATTTTTACTTTCTGAAGTAAAAGAAGTTATTTCTACTTTTTTAGCTACTAATGGGGTATTTTTAACATCTGTTGTTTTGTTTACATAAGTAGCTTTTCCTTTGGTTATGTTGGTCGATAAATTTCTATTTACAATCTTTTTTTTGTTATTCTTAATTTGATTTTTCTCAAATTTTCCTGACACTGCATCTTTATTATCTATGTTAGTTTCAATTTTATTTTTTGAGTATTCTTTTGAAGTAGATTTTTTAGTAGTATCAGCTGCAGATTTTTTTTCAGCCTGAAAAAATAAGAACATAAAGCTCATAAGACTTACAAAGCTTACTCCAATAAGCCAAGATAAAAACCGAAGCATCCTCCTTCTTTTGAGGGTTTTTTCTACTGCAGACCATACACCATCAGGAGCGGTAATTCTGGACTCTTTTATTTTGTTTTGGAATAATTTATCGATGTTAATTTTCATAACGATTTCTTTGTAGAGTTATTTATTTTTTCTTGCAATATTTTTCTGGCTCTTGAAAGATTAGATTTTGAAGTGCCTATAGATATTTTAAGGAGCTCAGAAATTTCCTGATGTGAATATTTATCTAATACATATAAATTAAATACTACTCGATATTTAGGGGGCAGTTCTTTAATTAAAGATAATAGAAAATCAAGGCTAATGTTTTTTTCATCAACATCAACAAATACATCTTCTTCAGCGAACTTAGAATCTTCCAATACATCAAATTGTAATACAGATTTATCTCTAAATTTTTGGAGAGCAACATTCACTGTAACTCTTTTTGCCCAACCCTCAAACGAGCCTTTATATTTGAATTTTTTAATGTCTTTAAAAATCATTAAAAAACTGTCTTGTAATGTGTCTTGTGCATCCTGATAATTCTTGGAGTATTTTATACATACTCTAAATAATTTATCAGAAAATAGGTTGTAAATTTCAGCTTGTGCACTCAAATTTTGTTTGCAACACTTTTGTATGAGAACTTCTAATTCGATAACTATTTAATTTTAGGGTGTAAATTATTATCAATAACGGTTAACGGGTATAGAAATTCTCTTTTCAATACAAAAATCTTTTTCAATTACTTATTTTAAATCTGCTGATAAAATTGACCATTCAGATTCTAATCCAACAATTACGTCATCTGGATGTCCGAATAGAATAAATATTTTATCGTCTTTAACAATCATTTGATGAATCGCTTTTTCTCCACCTTCGCTATTTAAATTGGTGTCAATTTCTTGAAATACGTTTGTAGCGGTGTCAAAGGTACCTATAAAAGAAGTTCTTTCACCTACATACAATCCTTTATGCCCTGCAATTAATATAATATCACCGTATTTTTGAACAAAAGTAACGTCTGCTGTAACAGACATGCTAAGCTCTTCAAAAACTCCTGAATTATCTAGGGGGTAGATATAAATTTTATTTGTTCCTTCTGTTAAATTTTCATAGGTAGCTCCGCCAAAAACATATAATTTGTTATTTAAAACGGCACCACTTGCGCCCACCATAGTTTCTGGAGTTTCAATAATTTCTTCAAAAAGTTCTTCAGAATTAATATTTAATTTGTGAATTTTTGTGTTTTCTTTCGTAGGAGTATCCACTCGATATCCACCAATAATATATGTGTTAGTGTCATCTGAAGCAACTCCATATTTACTGAGAGTAAAATTGTTTTGATATTCTATAGAGCTTGGTTCATTTTGAAGATTTAAATCATAAATTTTTAATTCTGTACCTCCAATAGAAACTAATTGATCGTTTATGATTTTTAATTGTTTGGTAATAAACCCACCAGGCGAAGTGTTTTTTCTTATTAGCTGGTTGGTGTCTAGGTTTAATTTAAAAACTTCTTCTTCGGTTGTATTTCCTGAGGGCTCATTTTCTCTACTAGAAATGAATAAACTATTCTCAGATGTTGAGTTTGTCATTCCAATGTGAGGGCCACCCAAGAGGTTGGCTTCAAAAATATAGGATTCTTCAAATGAAAGACTTGTTAATAACGTTGTAGTTTCTTCTGTTGGAGTTTCTACAATAGGGTCTGGTATAATATCTTCTATGTTAGATTCACAATTAGAAAATAGCATAATAGCAACAATACCAAGTAATAATGGGGCAAATTTAGTTTTCATAAAATAGTTTTTAAGTTTACACATTGTAGGTGCAAATACTTTTAAAAGGTTGCGTTAAGGATTCTTAATAAGTATAAAATCTTAATTTTTACAGAGAGTTTTCCTTTTAATTAACCATAATGATTCTAAATACAAAGTAAAATAGTTTTTGGAGTTTGGTTAGAAAACGATTGCGTTGTACCTTTGCAGGCATAAAAATTAACCAAAAAATGAGTGGAATTTTAAGTTCTTCAATAGGTAGAAAGTTTGCAATGGCAATTTCAGCACTCTTTCTTATGATTTTTCTTTTACAGCATTTTGCCATAAACATACTTTCTGTATTTAGTCCAGACACATTTAATGAAGTTTCTCATTTTATGGGTACCTTCTGGGTAATTCAATATGCGTTGCAACCTGTGTTAATTTTTGGAGTTATTTTTCACTTTGTGATGGGGTTTGTCTTAGAAATTAAAAATACCAAAGCACGTCAAATTAAATACGCTGTAAACAATGGAGGGGCAAACTCTTCATGGATGAGTAGAAATATGATCTGGAGCGGACTTACAATTCTAGCATTCATGCTCCTTCACTTTTATGATTTTTGGGTTCCTGAAATAACCATAAAATTTATAGACGGAGATATGTCTGGTCTTATAGATCCTAACAACAGTGAAAGTGGGTTTAGATATCTAGAACATTTACAACACAAGTTTGTTGATATGTGGAGAGTTGCACTCTACGTAATTTCTTTCGTTTTCTTGGCATTACATTTATTACACGGATTTGATTCGGCATTTCAATCAGTTGGAGCTAATAATAAATACACAAAAGGATTGAAAAGATTCTCTAAAATATATGCGATAGGAATTCCTGTAGGCTTTATTTTTATTGCATTATATCATCATTTAAAACACATTTTATAGGATGGCTTTAGATTCAAAAATACCTCAAGGTGCACTCGCAGAAAAGTGGACAAAACATAAAAACGACATCAACCTCGTTAACCCTGCAAACAAACGTTTAATAGATGTTATTGTTGTAGGAACAGGTTTGGCGGGAGGCTCTGCAGCAGCAACTTTAGCAGAATTAGGATATAATGTTAAAGCATTTTGTTTTCAAGATTCACCTCGTAGAGCACATTCAATTGCGGCTCAAGGAGGAATTAATGCGGCAAAAAATTATCAAGGAGATGGAGATTCAACCTATAGATTGTTTTACGATACAGTTAAAGGTGGAGATTATCGTTCTCGTGAAGCAAACGTATACCGTTTGGCAGAAGTTTCAGCAAATATTATAGATCAATGCGTGGCTCAAGGAGTTCCTTTTGCCCGTGATTACGGTGGGTTGTTAGATAACCGTTCTTTTGGAGGTGTCTTGGTTTCTAGAACTTTTTATGCCAAAGGACAAACAGGGCAACAGTTATTATTAGGAGCCTATTCTGCCATGAATCGTCAAATAGGACGAGGAAAGATTAAAATGTACAACAGGCATGAAATGCTTGATGTTGTAATTGTAGATGGAAAAGCCAGAGGAATTATAGCACGTAATTTAGTTACAGGAGAAATAGAAAGACATGCTGCACATGCAGTAGTTTTAGGAACAGGAGGGTATGGAAACGTATTTTTCTTATCTACCAATGCTATGGGGTCTAATGTAACAGCTGCGTGGAGAGCACATAAACGAGGTGCTTATTTTGCAAACCCTTGTTATACACAAATTCATCCAACCTGTATTCCTGTTTCAGGAGATCATCAATCTAAATTAACATTGATGTCCGAATCGTTGAGAAATGATGGGCGAATTTGGGTGCCAAAACACATGAAAGATGTAGAGGCAATAAGATCAGGTAAGCTAAAACCAACTCAGTTAGCTGAACAAGATAGAGATTACTATCTGGAAAGAAGATATCCAGCTTTTGGTAACTTAGTGCCAAGAGATGTTGCCTCTAGAGCAGCAAAAGAACGCTGTGATGCTGGGTATGGAATTAATGCAACGGGTGAAGCCGTTTATTTAGATTTTGCAGCAGCAATTATTAGATACGGAAAAGAAAAAGCACATGTAAAAGGACTAAATGAAAATGACGAAGCCTTAGTAAAGGAACTTGGTAAAGAAGTTGTGAAAGCTAAGTATGGGAATTTATTTCAGATGTATGAGAAGATCGTAGACGAGAACCCATACGAAACACCTATGATGATTTTTCCAGCGGTACATTATACCATGGGAGGTATTTGGGTAGATTATAACTTACAAACCACCATTCCAGGATTGTATGCAATTGGAGAAGCAAACTTCTCTGATCACGGGTCAAATAGATTAGGAGCTTCTGCATTAATGCAAGGCTTAGCCGATGGGTATTTTGTATTACCATATACAATTGGAGACTATTTATCACACGATATCAGAACAGGGGCTATTTCTACAGATTTACCAGAGTTTGAAGAAGCTGAGAAAAGTGCTAAAGAAATAATTAATCACTTAATTAATAACAAAGGAACCAAGTCTGTTGATTCTTTTCATAGACGTCTAGGAAAGATTATGTGGAATAAATGTGGCATGTCTCGTAACGAAAAAGAGTTAAAAGAAGCTATCCAAGAAATTTCAGATTTAAGAAAAGAGTTTTACAAAGAAGTTCTAGTTCCTGGAACAGCAGATGAATTTAATGAACAATTAGCAAAAGCAGGACGTGTTGCAGATTTCTTAGAATTAGGCGAATTGTTTGCAAAAGACGCCTTAGTTAGAGAAGAGTCTGCTGGAGGACATTTTAGAGAAGAACATCAAACTCCAGAGGGAGAAGCAAAGAGACGAAAAGAATTTCAGTTTGTTTCTGCCTGGGAATATAAAGGAGAGCCAAAAGATGCGGTATTACACAAAGAAGCTTTGGTGTATGAAAATATTGAAGTGAAAGAAAGATCATATAAATAATTAAGGAGAGATGAATTTAACGTTAAAAATTTGGCGCCAAAAAAGCGCAAACGATAAAGGAAAATTGGTAGATTATAAAATCTCCGATGTGTCTCCAGACATGTCTTTCCTAGAAATGTTGGATGTTTTAAACAATCAATTGATAGAAAAAGGAGAATCTCCTGTAGCTTTTGATCATGATTGTAGGGAAGGAATTTGTGGGATGTGTTCATTATATATTAATGGAGAAGCCCATGGGCCAGATAGAAGAGTTACTACATGTCAGTTGCACATGCGAATGTTTAAAGATGGAGATACTATTTACATAGAGCCATTTAGAGCAAAAGCATTTCCTGTAATTAAAGACCTAGTAGTAGATAGAAGTGCTTTTGACAGAGTACAACATGCAGGAGGGTTTATTTCTGTAAATACTTCAGGAAATACCCAAGATGCAAATTCGATTCCAATTCCTAAGCATGCAGCAGATTCAGCCATGGATGCAGCTACGTGTATTGGTTGTGGAGCCTGTGTTGCTTCTTGTAAAAACTCTAGTGCAATGTTATTTGTTTCAGCGAAGGTTTCTCAATACGCTTTGCTTCCACAAGGCCAGGTTGAAGCTACAGATCGTGTATTAAACATGGTGCAGCAAATGGATGATGAAGGTTTTGGAAACTGTACCAATACAGGAGCTTGTGAAGTAGAATGCCCGAAAGGAATTTCTTTAGAGAACATTGCTCGCATGAATCGTGAATACTTATCAGCAAGTTTAAAAGGATAATTAATTTTTTTATCTTAGTTACAATTAAATATATAAGAACCTCCAGCGTTATACTGGGGTTTTTTTTTGAAAAAGGCCAACTCCTTATTTTCTTCCAAAATCTGCAGGAATTTCTCCCCAAGCTTTGGTTTCCCATTTTAAAATTGGATTGCTGAAAGAGTTTTCTTTTAGCCATTTTTCAGCTCTGTGAATGAACGCTAATAGATCACTATTAGAAGAGTCAAATGTTAGATTAGTTTTGCAGACTTTCTTTTTAACCCAAGACATTGCAATTCTAGAATCTGAGTATATAGGCAAGGTGTGCAGTCCTTTCTTTTTTAAGAGTGAAATTCCGTGAACTAAGGCTAGAAACTCTCCAATATTATTGGTTCCGTTCTTAAAAGGACCCATTTTAAAAACTTCTTGCTTGTTGTGATGCAGCACTCCACGATATTCCATTTTCCCTGGGTTTCCACTACAAGCAGCATCTACCGTTAAGCTATTTTTTATAGGAACACCATAGCTTACTTTTTCAGACGCAGATAATGCTATTTTTTTAGTACTTTTCCCTTTATAATCTGAGAAGTTTTTTTTGATAGCTTTGTCAGCTTCGGTTTTACTAACAAAAGACTTGTATTTAGCACCTTCATATCCTTGAACTAGCTTTTTAACGGTATCCCAAGAAGAGAATACTCCTGTTTTTTTTCCTTCCCATACCACATAGTATTTTTTAGTTCCCATCTTTTAAAATGGTTTTTTCAATAAGCTTAGGAAAGTATTCATATTCTAATGTATGAATTTTATTTGCAATATCTTCTGGAGAATCTGATACTTTTAGTTGGATTTTTGCCTGAAAAATAACGGCACCTTCATCATAGTGTTCATTAACAAAATGAATGGTGATACCAGTTTCTAGATCACCACTATTTTTAACAGCATTGTGGACATGCATTCCATACATTCCTTTTCCACCATATTTTGGCAATAAAGCTGGATGAATATTTATAATTTTATTTGGGAATGCCGTTACAATATTTTCAGGAATTTTCCATAAAAAGCCTGCTAATACTATGAAATCTGTTTGGTTTGTAAGTATTTCTAAGATGGTATTAGAATGAGAAAAATCTTCACGAGAAAACCACTCGCAATCGATGGCTAGTTTTTTGCAACGATTAAAAACACCTGCTTCTTTTTTGTTGCAAAATACTTTTTCTACAGAGATCTTTTTAGAATTCTGGAAGTACCTAATAATATTTTCCGCATTTGAACCAGCTCCTGAGGCAAAAATAATAACTCTCTTCATTTGTAAGATATTCACCTACAAAATAAAGCATAATAGTTGATATTATAATTTATATATGAACTATTGAATAAAATAATATACTTTAGAGTTCATTTTTTTGGTAAAAATTCGTTAAAACTAATAAGATTTGTATTTTTGCCTCGATTTTAAATTTAAAAATTAATAAATTATGTCAGACATTGCATCAAGAGTAAAAGCTATTATTGTAGACAAATTAGGAGTAGACGATAATGAAGTAACTATAGAAGCTAGTTTCACTAATGACCTAGGGGCAGATTCTTTAGATACTGTTGAATTGATTATGGAATTCGAAAAAGAATTTGATATTCAAATTCCAGACGATCAAGCAGAGAACATCGGTACTGTTGGTCAAGCAATCAGCTACATAGAAGAAGCTAAAAAGTAACATTTATATGCAATTAAAACGAGTTGTAGTAACTGGACTTGGTGCATTAACGCCAATTGGGAACAATATTGAACAATATTGGTCTGCCTTAGTTAACGGAGTTAGCGGGGCTGCACCCATTACGCATTTTGATGCTACCAAGTTCAAGACTCGTTTTGCATGTGAAGTTAAAAACTTTACTGTTACAGATTTTATGAACAGAAAAGATGCTCGTAAAATGGATAAGTTTACCCAATATGCCATGGTTGCTTCAGATGAGGCAATTGCAGATTCTGGGTTAGACTTAGACACTATTAATAAATTACGAGTAGGTGTTATCTGGGGAGCAGGAATAGGAGGTTTAGAAACTTTTCAAAACGAAGTCTTAAATTTTGCAGCCGGAGACGGAACACCAAAATTTAATCCTTTCTTTATTCCAAAAATGATTGCAGACATTGCTCCTGGTAATATTTCCATTAAAAATGGATTTATGGGACCAAATTACACCACAGTATCAGCTTGTGCGTCTTCTGCTAATGCAATGATAGATGCCTTAAACTATATTCGTTTAGGACATTGTGATGTTATTGTTACAGGAGGAAGTGAAGCAGCTGTTACCATTGCCGGTATGGGAGGATTTAATTCTATGCATGCATTATCTACAAGAAATGAAAGTGCACAAACAGCTTCTAGACCTTTTGACGCCGAAAGAGACGGATTTGTTTTAGGTGAAGGAGCAGGAGCTA
>MDTG01332669.1_pt1 | contig 11855 bp, 11 predicted proteins | sample 811421 | NCBI WGS metagenome assembly MDTG01 (sample SAMN05326645, study PRJNA326480) | marine metagenome | isolation source: seawater | place: Pacific Ocean: South East | collected 2011 | reverse complement strand
CAAATGATTATCGAGATGCTTGGTTTGCTGGTTTTAATAATGATTTAACATCTGTTGTGTGGGTTGGAAATGATAATTATGATCCACTGGGATCAGGGGAACAAGGTTCAAGAACCGCTCTACCAATATGGATTGAATTAATGCGCGTTGCATTAAAGAATGCCCCTCAAAAGATCGCTCAGATGCCAAATAATATGATAACAGTCAGAATTTCTAAAAATACTGGATGTCCTGCCAGTCCAGATAGTAAAGACGATATAATCTTTGAAATCTTTTCAAATGAATCTCTCCCTAATTGCGAAAATGATAATGAATCAATAAATATATTTGATTAGTAATTTGGATAAATTGAAAAAGAAAAAATTAAAAAAAATTATTGCTCAAGAAACAGCAAAAATTGTTGCTTCTCATGGCATTAATAATTTTAGTGATGCGAAATACAAGGCAGCTAAAAAGTTGAACGCAGAAACTCTAGGATGCTTACCTTCGAATTACGAAATTGAAAAAAAGTTAAAAGAACACTATCAATTATATACCCCAAAAACACATGAATATTACATTTATCAGATGAGAGAGGTTGCAATTGAAATAATGACTTTGTTAATTGACTTCCAAACTTTTGTCGTTGGCCCAGTAGTCAGTGGAACTGCCTCCTATTCGTCAAATATCAACATACACCTAACCTCAGATGATGTTTATGAAGTAACCCAAATATTAGATCGAAATGAAATAAAATATAGATTCCTGGAAAAAAAAATTAAATTTAATAAAAAGGTAAATAAAGTTTTTTGTGGGCTAAGCTTGCTTTATAGAAACATGATTATTGAAATCATTATTTTTAACCATAGAGATATTAAACAACGGCCTTTGAGCAGAATCGATGGAAAGCCAATTAAAAGATTGAAAATTAATTCTTTGAGGACGTTTCTCTAAATGGATTGCCGCTTATCAATTGAGATATAATTTCTTTTTTTTGGGCCCGTGTATAACTGTCTAGGTCTACTTATTTTTGCATTAGGGTCCGTGATCATCTCTCTCCAATGTGAAACCCATCCCACAGTTCTTGCTATTGCAAACATAACAGTGAACATTGAAGTTGGGATACCGAGTGCTTGATATATTATCCCTGAATAAAAATCTACATTAGGATACAAGTTCTTCTCCCGAAAATAATCATCTTTTAGCGCAATCTCTTCTAATTCAAGAGCCAATTCAAGAAGTGGTGAATCTGTATTACCTTTATGATTAAGAACTTTATGACACATTTTTCTAATGATTTTTGCTCGTGGATCATAATTTTTATAAACACGATGCCCGAACCCCATTAACCGGAAAGGATCATCTTTATCTTTTGCTTTACTAATATATTTTTCAATGTTTTTTGTGCTTCCGATTTCGATGAGCATTCTAAGAACTGCTTCATTCGCACCTCCATGCGCAGGCCCCCACAAAGCTGAAATTCCTGCTGCAATTGCTGAGTATGGGTTTGCTCCTGAGCTACCTGCCATTCTGACAGTAGATGTGGAGCAATTTTGTTCATGATCAGCATGCAATATAAAAAGCAAATCCAATGCCTCTACCGCAATTGGATCTATATCTCTTTTCTCTGCTGGGACAGAAAAAAACATATGCAATAAATTTTCGCAATAATTTAGTGTATTCAGTGGATAAATAAATGGTTGCCCAACTGTATGTTTATATGCCGCAGCTGCAATTGTCGGTAATTTCGCAATAATTCTATGAGCAAATATTTCTCTTGCTCGAGCACTATTGATATCCATTGTATCGTGATAGTAGGCAGACATTGAACCCACAATTGCTGAAACCATCGCCATAGGATGAGCATCATATCTAAAACCATTGAATAGCCTCAACATACTTTCATTAAGCATTGTATGTTGAATTATTGAGTCAGAAAAATCTTCAAGCATATTCTCGTCTGGGAGTTCTCCATATAAAAGTAGATATGCAACCTCAATAAATGTTGAGGATTCTGCAAGTTCCTCTACCGGGTAACCACGATATAGCAATATACCTTCATCACCATCAATGAATGTTATGTTGCTTTGACAGCTTGCAGTTGAAACAAAACCAGGATCGTAAGTAAATAAGGAATTTTTCCGATATAGATTGCTTATGTCTATGACATCTGGTCCTAGATTTCCACTCATAACTTTGAGCTCTAAAGGATCAGACTTATCGGGCATTTTTATTTTGCAATATTTTGGATCCATTATGAACTTTTAGATTAATCGACTTAACTATTTTTTCCGTATTTTTTCTTGAATTTATCGACCCTTCCAGCTGAATCAACGATTTTGTGCTTGCCGGTGTAGAAAGGATGAGATTCTGATGAAATCTCAATAGGATAGTATGGGTAGGTTTTTCCATCTTCCCATTCTCTGGTATCTGTTGTTTCTAGTGTTGAACGAATTAGAAAGTACTTGTCCACGCCAGTGTCATGGAAAAGAACTTCACGGTATTCTGGGTGTATTTCTTTTTTCATAATATTCAATATCCATTAAATAATAAGCTCTCATTAAGTGGGCGCGTAGAATAGCTGTAAACTAATGTTTTTTCAAGCTATTTCAGTAACATTACTTATCCACAAAACCTGTGGATAAACCTGTGCAAGAAAATTGAATCATTTACCTTGATAGCAATAATTAAAGGGTGTTTGTTAAAATGATTAAAATATGAACACTTTAATAAAAATTAATAATATCAATTACTTACCATGCATTTATTTATATTGATCTGAAATGAGACTTATTTTATAAGTAAAATTTAGGAAGATATTATTGGTGTGTATAAAGATTTTTCTATATTAATTATATACATAGATGAACAGAAAAAAAATTAATCAAACTTTCAAAAATTTAAACTGCAAATTATCTAAAAATTTGAATCCCAGCGCAGTAGGTTTCCATTGTCCTTCAGGATAATATTTCATTAAATTTAAATTATTTAATTCGCTTAATTTATTCTCGATTACATCATATTTCAAGCCTGTTACAGCCTCAAAATGAACTATTGAAAATCCTGACATTAATCTTAAATTATTCAGCATAAACTCAAAAATTTTATCTGAGTCGCTTAGTAATTTTTCTTTGTAACTTGATTTATTAGAAGTAATGCTTTTCATATAAACATATGGATTTGACGGCTTTTGATATCTAATCATATCGTCATCTGTCAATCGATATTTTCCGTGAGCTCCTGCTCCAACTGCTATGTAATCACCAAATCTCCAATAATTAAGATTATGTTTGCATTCAAAATCTTTTTTTGAAAATGCAGAAATTTCATATCTTCCATACCCAGCGTTTTCTAATAAACTCAAACAATCTTCATGAATAAAATTTTGTTCATCATTTGAAGGAAGGCCATTTGGCTTGTTATAAAAAAATTTTGTATTTGGCTCAATAGTGAGCTGATAATAAGAAATATGTTCTGGTGATAATTCAATAATCTTTTTTATATCATCTTTTGCCATAAATCTGCTCTGACCTGGCAACCCAAACATTATATCTACATTGATGGATTCAAACTTAACTTCATTAGCTGCCTTATAAACAGAAACTATATCTTGCGGGTTATGATCTCTGCCTATTGATTTTAATAACTTTTGATTGAAACTCTGGGCACCTATTGATAGACGGTTGACGCCCATAGCCCTATAATCCATGAGCTTAATTTCATTTATAGATCCTGGATTTATTTCCATTGTAATCTCACAATTACTTCCAATATCAAAATTGTCATTAATTGAATCTAATATTTTTGCAATACTGATTGAATCAAATAAGTTTGGTGTTCCGCCTCCGATAAAAATTGTCTTTAACTTAGATTTATTAAATTTTTTAGCCTCATTTTCTATGTCTTTGATAATAAGTTTTGTATATTTACTTAACTTAGATTCATCGTTTAAAACATGTGAATTAAAATCACAATATGGGCATTTTGACCAGCACCAAGGTAAATGAACGTATATCGAGGATGGGTAAGAAAACATTATTAGCTTTCTTTGTAAGTTATAAGTTTATCTTCTGTGAGTCTTTCTATGAGTTGAGTCATTGCTTTACCTCGATGACTGTATTTATTTTTTTCATAAATGGATAATTCAGCCGCTGTCTTTCCGAGCTCTGGAATAAAAAAAATCGGATCATACCCAAATCCCTCAGTGCCTAATTTTTCCATACATATAGTTCCATGCCATTGAGTCTCAATTGATATTGGGTTTGAAATATCATTTGTATTTAAATATATGAGAGAACAATGAAAATATGCGTTTCTATTTTTTTTTTGGGACATTCTGTCTAATAAAAGATCAATATTGTCATTATCATTTGCTTTATCACCAGCATATCTTGCAGAGTATATCCCTGGCTCGCCATTAAGCGCGTCGACTACAAGACCAGAATCATCAGCAATAATTGGGTAATTTGTATATGAAGCTAAATGAACTGCTTTTTGCAAGGCGTTTGACTTAAAGCTATAACCAGTCTCCGGAATCGACTCTATGTTAAGATCTTCTTGTGAGATGACACCACAATTAAAAGGATCGAAATCTTTTCTAATTTCTTTTAGTTTGCCTTTATTAGTTGTTGCAATGACAATTGTATTTTCATTTATGCTAAACATATCTACTTGATACTTTTGTTCGATGATAGTAGATTTTTGTGATGAGCAATTATTTCTTTTATACCTTTCTCTGCATAATTTAGCATCAGTTCCAATTGATCCTTGCTAAAAGATCCATTTTCTGCTGTTCCTTGTATTTCAATGAATTTATTATCCTCAGTCATGATGATATTCATATCTGTGTCAGCATGACTATCTTCAATGTAATTTAGGTCCATAATTACTTCATTTTTATGAATTCCAACAGAAATAGCCCCGAGAAATTTCTTGATTGGATAAGACCCTATTTTTTTTTCATTGAACAAAGTATTTAATGTTTTGCTAAGAGCCAGAAATGCACCGTTTATAGCAGTTGTTCTTGTTCCTCCATCTGCCTGAATTACATCACAATCTAATATGATGGTTCTCTCTCCAAGAGCCTCAAGATCAACTGCAGCTCTAAGCGATCTTCCGATAAGCCTCTGTATTTCAAGAGTCCTTCCGCTTTGCTTTCCTTTGACAGACTCTCTCATATTTCTCTGGCTTGTGGATCCTGGTAGCATACCATATTCAGCTGTTACCCAGCCCTGTCCCTTACTTTTCATCCATCTAGGTATGTTATCTTCAATTGTGGCAGTACATAATACTCTCGTATGACCAAATGAAGCGAGAACACTAGCTTCTGAAGATTTTATAAAGTCAAATTTAAAATCCATGGCTCTCAATTGATCAGGTTGTCTTTCATCTATTCGCATTATTATTTTCCTTCAATTTTGTGACTTTTATCTGCTACATTTCATTATAATTAAATTTATATTCATAAAGATCATTATTGATGAAATAATAGTGAACTATTATAAAAATTACATTGATTATTAATGAATATAACTTCAAAATTATTCGTGGTTTCCGCGCCATCGGGAGCAGGTAAGACAACATTAGTAAAATCACTTATCAAAGAAAACGAAAATATTAAATGTTCAACTTCTTACACGACAAGAGCGCCAAGGATAAATGAAAAAGAGGGAGAAGATTATTTTTTTGTGAGTAAAGAAGAATTTATAAATCTCAAGGAAAATAATAAATTTATTGAGCACGCAAAAGTTTTTAACAACTATTATGCAACTAGCAGAAAGGAAATTGAAAAAATTTTATTTCAGGGTTCGCATGCTATTCTAGAGATAGATTGGCAGGGTGCCAGACAAGTTCGACGATCCATCTCAGAATGTATCTCTATTTTTATATTGCCCCCATCTAAAGCTGTGCTTCGAAAACGATTAATAAACAGGGGTATGGATGATGCTAAAACAATCGAACTAAGAATAAAAGAAGCTAATCATGACATGCTTCAATGGTCCGATTTTGATTATTGTATTATCAATGATGATCTTGAAAACGCAAAAGAAGATCTTAAATCTATTTTTTCAAATAAAAACGAAAAAAACAGCACAAAAAATTTAAACTTAATAAGTGAAATTAAAAAGATACTATATGTAAATGACTGATAAATGCGTTAATATAATTTATCATTGGTCAATAATTGATAGGAGAAACAATGGCCAGAATAACTGTAGAAGACTGTTTGAGTGAAATCGATAATATCTTTGATATGATATTGCTCGCATCTAAAAGAGCAAAAAGGATTGCAAATGGTGCTGATCCTTTGGTTGATTTAGAAAATGATAAGCCCACAGTCATAGCACTCAGGGAAATTGCTGAAGGAAAAATGTCAGAAAATATTCTGAAAGAGATGGATGCAATGGCGTCAGAGAAATTGATCCAAGAAGAAGATGAAAGCGATGATATCATGCCACTTCAAAGCCTATCCATAGGAAGATGATAACTTCAAACTTTTTATAGCCATCATCAAGTTATACTGCTTAATAGATTAAGATGGATTACGCGCAAATAATCCGAAAAAAAATAAACAAAAAATCTGATAGACCGAAGATTCTCTTAGAAGAACTATTGGAAACTGTCTCCTTATACCTAAAAAAATCAGATCTAGGATTCATTAAAAAAGCTTATGAATATGGTGCATCTGCACATCAAGACCAGACTCGTATGAGTGGAGAACCTTATATTTGTCATCCTTTATCTGTTGCTTTGATTCTCTCTAAGATGAGAATGGACAAACAAACGATATCTGCAGCACTTCTGCATGATATAATCGAAGATACTAATATCACATTAGTAGATATTGAAAAAATCTTTGATATAGAAGTCGCCTCACTCGTTGATAGTGTGAGTAAACTTGATCAAATTAAATTTGAGAATAAAGCTGAAGCGCAAGCAGAAACCTTCAGAAAAATGATTCTTGCGATGGTTAAAGATATTCGTGTAATTTTGATCAAGCTCTCTGACCGCTTACATAATATGAGAACACTTGAACATCTCCCAGACAAAAAAAGAAAAACCAAAGCCAAAGAAACACTAGATATATATGCGCCAATAGCAAATCGTCTAGGTATAAATACAATCAAAAATGAATTGGAGGATCTTTGTATTCGCCACCTTTATCCATACAGATACAAGGTAATAAATAAAGCAATTAAAAAAAGTAAAGGAGGTCAAAAGAAATTAGTAAAAACAATTTCTTCAAGAATCATGGTTGCCATGAATGATGAAAAGATAAATGGAGAGGTTATTGGACGAGAAAAAAAGCTTTATAGCATCTATAACAAAATGAAAAACAAAAAAAGATATTTAGATGAAGTGGTTGATGTTTTTGGTTTTAGAATAATCGTCCCAAATGTAAATGAATGCTATAAATTACTGGGAGTTGTTCATAATTTATACAAGCCCATGCCAGGAAGATTTAAGGATTATATTGCCATTCCTAGGGTAAATGGTTATCAATCTCTTCATACAACATTATTCGGGCCAAAAGGACTACCAATAGAAATTCAAATTAGAACTAAAGAAATGGATCGACTTGCAGAATCGGGTGTCGCCGCTCACTGGAAATACAAGACTAAAGAAAAAGATATCTCTCCTTCACTCACGCAAGCAAGTGATTGGCTAGCTAAAGTAGGTGAATTTCAAAAAAATATGACTTCTGCTGAATTTTTAGAAAATGTAAAAATAGACTTATTTCCTGACAAAATTTATGTGTTCACACCTGGTGGAGACATTATACCTTTGAGAAGAGGTTCAACAGTAATTGACTTCGCCTATGCGGTTCACACAGACATCGGAAATGAGTGCGTTGCAGCTGAAATTGACAGAGAATTATCACCGCTTAAAACTGAATTACAGAATGGGCAGACTGTAAAAATTAAAACTAAAAAGGGCGCGCAACCAAATCCGGATTGGATAAATTTTGCAGTGACTGCAAAAGCAAGATCGAATCTTCAAAGTTATTTAAAAAATATAAAGAAAGGTGATGCCTATGACCTAGGAAGAAATTTGTTAAATAGCGCGTTGACTGAAATTGGAACTTCTTTGAGAAAGGTTGGCAAAAAAAGACAAAATGAGGTTTTTTCACAATTGGGTGTTAAAGATCTCAAATCACTCTATGAACAAATCGGATTTGGAGACAGATTAGCTCCATTAACTGCTAGACATCTTGCACAAGAAAATCAAAAAAATACAACTTCTCAGCAGAGCAGTCTAGTCATACAAGGAACAGAAGGTATGGTGATGACCTATGGAAATTGTTGTAATCCAATTCCTGGTGATAATGTAATGGGATATATGAGCTCTGGACGCGGAGTGGTTGTTCATAGAGATAGTTGTCGAAATTTGAAAACCTTTAGAAAACACCCAGCCAAATGGTTATCTGTTAGGTGGAAAGAAAATATTGACAGGGAATTCTCGTCTCAGATTCATGTAGAAACTGAAAATAAAACAGGAGTTTTAGCAGAAGTAGCAAGCACCATAGCAGATTCAAATTCAAATATTGAATCTGTTGCGGTAACAGGACATGAAGATCACTCTGAACTTATTTTTACATTAAGTGTTAAAAATAGGGTTCATTTGGCGAATATAATAAGAAATATTAGAAAGATGAGAAGTGTACATCGTATTTCTCGCGAAGGAAGATAGAATATATTTTTAGGAGAAGATTATGAATAAAGTAATACACACAGAAAATGCGCCTGCAGCAATTGGAACATATTCACAAGCCAGATCAACAGAAAACTTAACATTCATATCAGGACAGATTCCTCTTGATCCAGTTTCAATGGAGATAGTGAATGGCGACTTTAAGGACAGAGCCAGAAGGGTTTTTATGAATATTCAAGCTATAACTGAAGAAGCAGGCGGAAGCTTAAATAATATCTGCAAACTAACGATCTTTCTCACAGATTTAAATGATTTTTCTGCTGTTAATGAAGTTATGGAAGAGTATTTCGATAGCCCGTATCCTGCACGAGCAGCCCTAGAGGTTTCAGCTCTACCAAAAGGAGTGGATATTGAGGCTGAAGCTATTATGGTCATTAGTTAAAAAAACCTTATGTTTTTTATTTAATGCTAGATATTAACGATGAGTTAGGTGTGCTCAGGGGAGTTGGTCCCTCTTTGTCTGAAAAATTGCATAGCCAAAGTATCAGAACAATTGAAGATCTACTTTTTTTCCTACCCATCCGATATGAGGATAAAACCAAATTAATTAAAATTAGTGATGCAATAGCTGATCAAAAAAATTTAATTAAAGGAAAAATTATTGACAGTAAGATTTTATTTTTCGGCAGAAGAGTATTACAGGTAATTTTAAATGATGGAACCGAGAAACTAAAACTTAGATTTTTTTATTTTTCAAATAATCAATACAAGCAGTTTTCTTATGGAAAAACAGTTGTATGTTTTGGGCTTCTTAAGAAAAATGGAAAAAATCTAGAAATGATTCATCCTGAATATAAAATTTTAAAAGAGGACGAAATATACAAAACTGAAAAAACACTTACCCCGATATATCAATCAATCAATGACGTAACAAAAGGACGATTTAAAAATTTAGTCAAGCAAGCAACCGATGTTTTAAGGGGTTCAGAGCCATCAGAATTGATACCAAACCAAGTTCTCAATGAAATCAATCTTCCGGGCCTTTCCGAAAGTCTAATTCATCTTCACTGTCCGCCTAAAATGACAAGTATTGTGAATATTGAAAAAGAGCTAGCCCCTTATAAAGAAAGGCTTTCTTTCGAAGAATTACTTGCATACTACATGAGCTTGAGAAAACTTAAAAAACTGGCTGAAAGTACATCAGCAATTAGTTTAAGTGCAGGTCAGCAAGGAGTGGAGAGGTTCATTAATTCATTAGAATTTACGCTTACTCCTGCTCAAATAAGAGCTGTTAAAGACATAACAGATGATTTATCCAAAGCACAACCAATGATGAGAATGCTTCAGGGTGATGTTGGTTCTGGAAAGACTATAGTCGCAGCTATTGCTTGTTTAAAAGCCATTCTTAATAAAAAACAAGCTGCATTAATGGCCCCAACAGAATTACTTGCAACTCAACATTATGAGTCTCTGTCGAAGCTCTTTAAAAATCACAAAATAAAAATAACTATTTTGACTGGAAGCATTAAACAATCAGTAAGGCAGGAAATTGAACGCTCAATTCTCAATGGAGAAATCAATTTAATTATTGGGACGCACGCACTCTTTCAAGAAGGTGTATCTTTTAATAACCTTGAATTAATTGTCATCGATGAACAACACCGTTTTGGAGTAAAGCAAAGAGTGGCATTAAGAGAGAAAGGGGGAACAGGAAATAAGCATGCACACCAATTGATAATGTCAGCAACACCAATCCCCAGAACACTTGCAATGGCGGCCTATGCTGATCTTGATACATCCATAATTGATGAATTACCATCGGGTAGAAAACCAATTAAAACTCTCATAATCTCAAACAATAAAAGAGATTCTGTAATAGAAAGAATAAAAATTGCATGTGAGAACGGGCAACAGGCATATTGGGTTTGCCCCTTAATTGAGGAGTCCGAAAACATCGAAGCGGACTCTGCAAAAAAAAGATATGAAGATTTATGCAATAAAATTAAATCCATTAAAATTGGATTAATTCATGGTCGTCAAAAAAATTTCGACAAAGAGAAAACAATGCAACTTTTTAAACAAGGCAAAATTGATCTTCTGGTAGCAACAACTGTTATTGAAGTGGGTGTTGATGTAACAAATGCTAATATGATGATTATTGAAAATTCTGAAAGAATGGGCTTATCACAACTCCATCAATTAAGAGGCAGGGTTGGAAGGGGGCAAAAGGAGAGTCATTGTATCCTGTTATATCAATCTCCGCTTAATTCTTTTGCCAAGCAGCGTCTCTCTGTCCTCAGAGATTCTAATGATGGTTTTCATATTGCGCAAAAAGACCTTGAATTGAGGGGTCCCGGAGAGATTCTTGGAAAAAAACAGACTGGTCTTCCTAATTATCGAATCGCTGATTTATCGAGAGATGCATATTTAATGCCAAAAATTCAGAAATCAGCAGAAATAATGATGAAAGAATTTCCAGAAAATACAAATAAAATTATTAGAAGATGGTTGGGTCCTGCGAGCGTGCTAGGTAAAGTGTAAATAATTATGTTTTATAAAAAAAAGTTAAAAAATTATTTATTATTAATGAGACTTGATAAACCAATAGGAATTTGGTTGTTGATGTGGCCAATGCTCTGGTCAATGTGGGTATCTACTGATGGCCAAGTGAATGAGACTCTATTAATTATCTTTTTGTTTGGTGTAATTATTATGCGCTCTGCTGGATGCGTGCTAAATGATATTGCAGATAAAAATATTGACCTTTTTGTAAAAAGAACTAAAGATCGCCCAATAGCATCAGGGAAGGTCTCTGTGCGTGAAGGCAAAAAACTATTTTTACTGCTTATGGCAATTGCATGTAGTCTTTTGTTTTTTTTAAATAGTGCAACAAAACTTCTCGCGCTTGTCGGGGCATTCATAACAGCCGTGTATCCATTCCTAAAAAGAGTTATTTCAGCTCCACAGCTATTTTTAGGGGTGGCGTTTGGTTGGGCCGTCCCTATGACATTTTCTGCAAATTTAGGATACGTAAACACAACAGGATGGCTGATTTTTGTAACTGCAATATTTTGGGCAATTATCTATGACACCTATTATGCAATGGTTGATCGAGATGATGATATAAATCTACCAGTAAAATCTACAGCAATATTATTCGGTAAATATGATTTACTTATAATCGGAATATGTCAGATAATTATGGTTTCCTTGCTGATTTTGTT
>MDTG01267729.1_pt1 | contig 11855 bp, 8 predicted proteins | sample 811421 | NCBI WGS metagenome assembly MDTG01 (sample SAMN05326645, study PRJNA326480) | marine metagenome | isolation source: seawater | place: Pacific Ocean: South East | collected 2011 | reverse complement strand
TATAGAGAGAACACATTCCACAAATACCCTCTCTACAATCGTGATCAAAAGCGACGGGTTCGAGACCTTTTTCAACTAAACCTTCATTTAAAACATCCAGCATTTCAAGAAACGAAGAATCTGGGCTAACGTCATTTAGATTATGTGTTTCAACAACCCCTTTAGCTTTTGAGTTTTTTTGTCTCCAGATTTTCAGTGTTAAATTCATAAAGCTATTATGTTTTTTCGGCTTATCACTATTTGTAACTTCTCTGTTTTAATTCAATGTCAATGAATTCTAGAGGCTCTTTGTGTAAAACAGCATCGCTTGGTTCTCCCTTATACTCCCAAGCTGCTACATATCTAAAATTAACATCATCTCTTAACGCTTCTCCATCTTGAGGTCCACCAACCTCAACAGATTCCTCGCGGAAATGACCCCCGCAAGACTCATTTCTATGTAACGCATCTTTAGCAAATAATTCTCCAAGCTCCAGGAAATCGGCTACCCTACCTGCTTTTTCTAATTCAGGGTTCAAACCATCTGCATCGCCAGGGACTTTTACTTCTTTCCAAAACTCTTCTCTTATTTCTTTGATCTCTTTTATAGCTTCTTTCAACCCCGTTATGTTTCTGGACATTCCAACCTTGTCCCACATAACTTTTCCAAGCCGTTTGTGGAAATGATCAACGGTTTTTGTTCCTTTATTACTTATAAAAAAGTCAATTTGCTTTCTAACCTCAGCCTCCGCTTCCATAAATTCTAATGTATCATTTGGGATTTCACCGGTTCTAATTTCTGCCGCCAGAAAGTCTCCTATTGTGTAAGGCAAAACGAAGTAACCGTCAGCCAATCCCTGCATTAATGCTGATGCTCCAAGTCTGTTTGCTCCATGGTCAGAAAAATTTGCTTCTCCTGCAGCATAGCAACCTTCTATTGTTGTCATTAAATTGTAATCAACCCATATTCCCCCCATTGTATAGTGAACAGCTGGGTATATCATCATTGGTGTTTCATACGGATTTTCATCGGTAATTTTCTCGTACATCTGAAATAGATTACCGTACTTAGCTTCGATTACTTTTTTTCCGAGCTTAGTTACTAGCTCATTATCATTAAAGTCCAATCCATTAATTTTCGCCTCTGTTTTGCCGTATCGCTCAATAGCAGATGAATAATCTAAATAAACCGCTTCACCTGTTGAGTTCACACCATGTCCAGCATCGCATCTCTCTTTCGCAGCTCTCGAAGCAACATCACGCGGAACTAAATTACCAAAAGCAGGATACCTTCTTTCTAGGTAATAATCTCGATCTTCTTCTGGAATTTCAACGGGTTTCATTTTGCCAGACCTTATTAATTCAACATGGTCTTTTCTAGCAGGCACCCAAATACGTCCATCATTTCTTAATGATTCTGACATCAACGTCAATTTTGATTGATGATCTCCTGATCTTGGTATACATGTTGGATGTATTTGTGTGTAGCAAGGATTGGCAAAAAACGCACCTTTTTTATGAATTTTCCAGGCAGCTGTTACATTTGAGCCCATTGCATTGGTCGATAGAAAATATACATTTCCATAACCTCCAGTAGCTATCACAACGGCGTGACCAGAGTGTCTTGATATTTCACCAGTGTGCAAATTTCTTGTTATAATACCTCTAGCTTTACCATCAACTTTTACCAAATCCATCATCTCGTGACGGTTGTACATTTGGATTTTTCCTTTATTAATTTGACGATTCATTGCAGAGTACGCACCTAAAAGAAGTTGTTGTCCTGTCTGACCTTTAGCATAAAAGGTACGTGAAACCAAAACACCTCCAAAAGAACGGTTATCGAGTAACCCGCCATAGTCTCTGGCAAAGGGAACTCCTTGCGCAACACACTGATCGATAATATTTGCAGAAACTTCTGCTAAACGATATACATTTGCCTCCCTTGCTCTGTAATCTCCTCCTTTTACGGTGTCATAAAATAACCTGTATGTTGAATCGCCATCATTTTGATAATTTTTAGCAGCATTAATACCTCCCTGAGCAGCAATTGAGTGTGCTCTTCTTGGAGAATCTTGGTAACAAAAGGCCTTGACATTATATCCCATTTCTGCTAGTGATGCTGAAGCAGCTCCACCAGCCAGTCCTGTCCCCACAACAATGACATCAATTAAACGTTTATTTGCTGGGTTGACAACGTTAATATCATTCTTATGTTTTGTCCATTTATTTGCAATTGGACCTTCAGGAATTTTTGAATCGAGTAATGCCATATGATCGAATTTTACAGATAATAATTAAAATAATGACACCATGCAATTATGGTAAACAACGAAGGCACTACTATGGAATAACCCGTACCTAATTTTGCTAAGGTTGGGGTAAGCCTCCCATCACGGAATCCGACAGATTGGAAGGTTGATGCAAAACCATGATTTAAGTGCAGCCCTAAAAATAAAAATGCTAAGCTGTAAATACAAACCTTTATTGGATTTTTCATCGTGTGATGCAATTCTTCCCAATATCTAAATTCTTCTGTACCCTCAACAAAACCAACAACATCCCAACTTTGGTTACCAAAAAATTTAAGAGTGATTTCATGAATCCAAAAATCACCCATGTGTAGAATAAGAAATAAAAAAATCATAATTCCAGTTGTGATCATGTTCCTGGAAACCCAAGATGAATTGGCAGCTTGATTATCAGCAATATACTTAACTGGCCTTGCTTTTTTATTTTGTATAGTTAGAATAATTCCCATCAGGTAATGAATAAGAATCCCGCCTATTAGAATAGGTTGAGCAACAAATTGGACTACTGGGTTTGTTCCCATGAAATGCGAGGTCGCGTTAAACGAATCTGGGTTAATAACGGAGAGGAGATTAATTACTAAATGTTGTACTAGAAAAACCAACAAAAACAACCCAGAAAGTGCCATAACAATTTTCCTTAGAATTGATGATTTTCCAATACCCGAATTACCCATAATCATTGTTTTATGTTGGAATAATACTTACTCTCGTCTTACAAATTTACAACACAAATCGTTTCGAACCCTAATCACCTGTTTACAGTAGAAGATGTATTGATAAATTTATATTATAAAAAACTGTTTGAAAACGTCTTAAACCCCTATATTTACTTATATTTAGGAGTTTTTAAAACCAGATTAACAAAGAATTGTCAACTTTTATTTAGACACTTTCTAAACAAGATAAAATGAATGTTAAATATGACACAATCAATCCTGAATTGTTCGTTAACAACAGAAAAGAACTTTGTAAGCTGTTAAAAGATAGAAGCTTAGCGATATTTCACTCCAATGATGAAATGCTTAGAAATGGAGATTGTTTTTTCCCATTTAGACAAAATTCAGATTTACTGTATTTGTGTGGAATTGATCAAGAAAAGTCCATTTTACTGCTTTTTCCAGACTGCCAAAACCCTGTATATCGTGAAGTTTTGTTTGTAAGGAAAACAAGTGAGCAGATAAAAATCTGGGAAGGACCTAAATACACGAAACAAGAAGCCTCAAATATTTCGGGTATCAAAACTGTATTCTGGACAGAAAACTTCAATGGAATATTAAAACTTCTAACAAAAGACGTTCAAAATATTTATGTAAATCAAAACGAACACGATAGAGCAAAATCTGATGTAGATTCAAGAAATTTAAGATTTACTCGAAAATTAAAAGACCAACTCCCAGCGCATAACTTTGAGCGTGTAACTCCATTAGTAACAGCTCTCCGTGAAATAAAATCCAAATTTGAAGTTGATATAATAAAGCACGCTTGTGGTATTACTGAAAAAGGATTTAGAAGAATTCTTAATTTTATCAAGCCAGGAGTTTGGGAATATGAAATAGAGGCAGAAATTACTCATGAGTTTATTCGTAATAAATCTAATGGGCACGCTTACAATCCAATATTGGCATCTGGTAAAAACGCTTGTATTCTTCATTACACGAACAACAATCAACAATGCAAAAACAACGATTTAATACTAATGGATTTTGGAGCCGAATATGCTAATTATGCCTCTGACTTAACTCGAACAGTACCAATAAATGGAAGATACACTAAACGACAAAAAGACATTTACAACTCAGTAAGAAAAGTCATGATTATGGCAACCGAGATGCTCGTAGCGGGAAATTTATTAGACGATTTTAATAAGGAAATAGGTGTACTCATGGAATCCGAATTAATTAATCTAGGACTTTTGACAAGAGTAGAAGTTAAAAAACAGCCGTTAAAAAATCCTTTATACAAAAAATACTTTCCGCACGGAACAGCCCATTTTTTAGGTATGGATGTTCACGATGTTGGAAATAGATATTCTCCATTTAAGCCTGGAATGTTACTTACTTGTGAACCAGGAATTTACATACCAGAAGAAGGAATTGGAGTTCGAATTGAAAACGACATCTTGATTTCTGAAAATGGTCCTATTGACTTAATGTCATCTATTCCTATTGAAGCTGAAGAAATTGAAGATTTAATGAACAAACAATAAAAATAATACTATGAATTTACACGAACAATTCGAGCAAGCAGTTGCTGAATCCAAACTCCTCCCAGAAAAACCCGCAAACGATATCTTATTGAAAATTTACAGTCTGTACAAACAAGCCACACAAGGTGATGTATCCGGCGAGAGACCAAATGGTTTTGACTTTGTTAATCTAGCAAAATATAATGCTTGGGAAAGCGTCAAAGGGAAAACAACAAAAGAGTCCAAACAAGAATATATTGATTTAATTAACTCACTAAAATAACCTCTGAACTTCATTATAACAAGGAGCTGTTAGTCAGCCCCATATTATCATCTACTTGTGCAAAGCGTATCCAAAAGAGAACCCATAGAGCCAACCATCATTATCAGGAATAGCATATAAATTAACAGGTATATTCATATTTCCTGCTTTAAAACTCTTACCAATAGCCCAAACCCATCCCGGTTGGAATTTGTAATCCCCTCTACTGTCTAATCGGTTGGAAAAAACACCGTCATAATTTGGATTTTCGGCCTCGGTGGTCCAAGCATTTGACTCGTTAAAATACCCTTTTTGAACTTGTTTCAAACGAAATATAGGACCAAAACCTAATTCAAAACCGTATTTTACGCTTCTAAATCCATTTAGAAAAGAAATAGAGGGAATGGCTAACTGCTGGTCTAATCCTGTTAAAGATAAATTGGTTTGAAAAACAGCTTGTAACGCTCCTGTATACAAATATGATTTCTCATACTGATATCCAATAACTGTCATGGAAGGGCTCTTATTGTATCCACCAGGGCTCGTGCTCTGGAGTATATCACTATTTAACCCTGTTATGTGTGACACACCAAACCTTGGTCCAGAGAGATTATAGGGCTTAATTCTTGGTCCCTCAAGTTCTGCGTTTTTAGCCTTATCGAAATTAAAAACAACCAAATCATCCAATCGTACTTTTTTATTAAAAAGCGACTTTACGGACATTTCCATAAACTTCCAAATATATTCTTCCTCATATAAATATTCAGAATAATCACTTTCTACGACTTTTTGTGTTGTCGGATTTATTAATCTTAAATATATTGATAATTTTTCTCCAGTTAATTCTGCTGATCCAGTTAAAGCATAACTAACTTCTAACGATTTACCTAACTCCGAAATACACCTAATACCAAAACATTTCTTTCCGGGCTCTACGTTTTTTTCAACAAGTTCTGCAACCGAGTATTTATCAATCACATCCATTGTGTCAAGTTTTCTAATTTCAGATGTTACCATTGATATGTATTGACTCTCTTTATAACTTGACCCAATAACATCAAAGTTTACAATTGCAATTGTTTCCCTCGCCATCATGGCTATTTGGGTTAAAATGAATAATCCAATTAACCCGAATTTTAATATCATCTTTTTCATGTTAAATAGTTTTTAAATTTATTCTCGACTGTTTTGGTCGTTTCATTTATCCAAAGTTGAAGCAATTAAAAACTGAATACGAATTGAAAAACGAACTATATTTTCAATAATTTGCAAAAAATGCAAATTTATTGTTTTTGCTCAAAAACATCTACTTTTTACTAACTCTTCAAAATACTTTGAAATTTTTCCTTTCATTTAACTGTCTATCACGGGCAAGTCTCGAGAAAAAAGAAAGGCATATAAAAACCAAGCTCTCCTTTACATTGGAGTCATAGAAAGCTTTCAGTTTTCTTACCAATTCAACATTTATCTGAGGATACAATGAAAAAAGAAGTTGGCTTCAATCTACCCCAGAACCTATTCTAGCGTTGCAAGTTTCACGATCGTAATTGGTTTTTATTAACGTAGATAAATCCTATTTTGGTCTGAATTTCTTAAACACAAATTATAAAACACTTACAAGTAGATAATCTAATTACGGATAAACTTAAAGAGAATTTAGGATTAGGGTTTGACTACTTTGTTACAACTAAGCATTTATTTGACCAAATAAATTTAGGCGGATCTGATACATTATTCTCGCCTACCTTTTTATTCGTTATTAACACTTAATTATTTTTTACGTATTCAAAGAAATTATATAATTATTATTAATAAAACAGAATACTTACCAGCTTTTTTAAAAAGTATAATCTTTGTTGGAGCACAGTTTAATCTACCTGTGGACCAAATAAATATTGTGCATTTAAAGACAAAAATAGGAACCTTAAATACAAATTCATAAATGTGTTATTTTGGTTTTGATATCTATAAAGCATCATTCCTTTGAAAAACAACTCATTATTTTAGTAGGCTCATACACCTCTCTATAATTGTTTCTTCATGTTGTAATTGATAATTGTTTTTCGAAATTTCTTTCTAAGAAACTGAGGTTAAAAAATTAAATGACACAAATTTTCCAATATTTATCATTTTAGCTGTCAATTCGAGAGAAGAATCTGGGTTTTTAATGGGGTAATCGTAAACATAAAAGGATTTATTTCCGCTTATGCTATGCAACCATTTCCTTATGATATTTATTTTTTAAAAAAAGTAATTACTTCAATAAAAATAGCAAGTAATAATAATTTTGACAACTTGTTAACGGCTAGGTCTATTTTAAATAGTATATTCTAGAGCAGCCTTACAAAAAAGTATATTTAAGGTTTTTCAGAAAAAAATTATTTAACTAGTGCTTACAAGCTTGGGTCTATTGGATTAAAAACTCAATCCGACTTAATAAATCTGCACGATTTATATTTCAAATATGAATTTGACAATGGAGATATAAATATGTACACTCTTTTTAATCAAACCTTACTTTAGAACTATTTAAACTTTAATAATTAATAATAAAATAAATGTTAAAGCAATACCAACCACTATAATTTGACCAATTATTCCCATAGAACTCAAAAAAGGAACTTTACTCATAAAATTTTGAAAACCGTCAATACCAGAGGAACTGCTCGTAATAATATCTTTCATGGGAACTAAATCATGTATTGCTAATAAAACATAAGCATCATATGCTTGGTTTTTTTTTGTGTAAAGTCTGATGCCACTTGTTATTGTATTCACGAAAGACTCATAATAATTAAACCTAGTGGAATATGAATTATTGATATGTGCAAAATACCCATGACTCTCGAGCAAGAGTTTTGCCTGTTCTGCCTGAATATCTGAATTAAACGTCCAAAGCAAGACCATCACCCCTTTCTTCTCTGAGTCTTTATCCATGGCTACAAAATGGGTGTGTCTGGGTATAAGAAATCATTGTAGGGATAACGCCTAATATGTTGCTCTCTAATTTTTGAATAAAGCGTTGTTTTAAACTCACTCCAATTAATTTTCTTGCAAGCAGAAATAAAAAGACAAGTAACATTCTCCTCTTTTGCCATCCAGGTCTCTCTTAACTCTTTTAAGGAAAAGTTTTCTGTGGTTTTAGGGGTTAAATCATTTTTTTCTTTTTCAACATACCTAAATGCATCAATCTTATTAAAAACTAATATAGTTGGCTTATTGGAAGAGTCTATTTCCTTGATTGTTTCATTAACCACTCGTATTTGGTCTTCAAAATTAGAGTGCGAGATATCCACCACATGAATTAGTAAGTCTGACTCTCTTACCTCATCTAAAGTTGACTTAAAAGATTCAACCAACCCAATTGGTAATTTGCGGATAAACCCAACTGTATCAGAAAGTAAAAACGGTAAATTACCCACAACTACTTTCCTAACGGTAGTGTCGAGAGTAGCAAAAAGCTTGTTCTCAGCAAGCACATCACTCTTTCCAAGAGCATTCATTATAGTAGACTTGCCAACATTGGTGTAACCAATTAATGCTGCTCGAATCATTTTCTCTCGATTTCCTCTTTGAGTCGATTTTTGCTTGTCGATTTTGCCAAGCTTTTTTCTTAAAAGAGCCATGCGGTCTCTGGCGATACGCCTGTCAGTTTCAATCTCTGTTTCCCCGGGACCTCGCATTCCAACACCTCCTTTTTGACGAGATAAGTGAGTCCACATATTAGTTAGTCTAGGCAATAAATATTGATACTGGGCCAATTCAACCTGAGTTTTGGCATGCGCAGTTTGAGCTCTTGATGCAAATATGTCTAATATTAGGTTGTTGCGATCAAGAATTTTACACTCTAAAGCTGCCTCAATATTTCTTAACTGCGAAGGGCTCAATTCATCATCAAAAATTACCGTACCAACACAGTTTATTTCAATGTATTTATTAACCTCCTCTAACTTTCCTTTTCCGACGAAAGTTTTTGGATGAGGACGCTCTAGTTTTTGAACAAATCTTTTTTGAACACTTACTCCAGCTGTATCTGCTAAAAAAGCCAATTCATCCAAATATTCTTTTACATCCTCAATAGATTGATTTTGACAAATAACTCCCACTAAAACCGCCTTTTCAATTTCTTTATGAGTTAAGTCGTATATTTTATTTGGTCCCTTCTGATCTGTCATGTATTCAAAATAATGTATTATTAATTTGCTCTATTAGTAAATATACAAAAGGATTTAATTAACAATTGACTATTATCTGCAATTAGCTTTATGTAATTTGAAGTATTAAAAATACCTTTGATTAATGCTAAGTAAAAAGTGGTTATTAAAACCTGAGCCCAACAATGAAACTGTTGACCAACTTGAACAGAGATTAGGTATTCATAAAAGTATTTGTCAGCTCTTGGCTCAAAGAGGGCATGACTCATTTGATAAGGCCAAACATTTTTTCAGACCCACGAAACACCAGGTTAATGACCCTATGTTGATGAAAAATATGGATGAAGCTGTTCAAAGAATAAAAAATGCTATTGAGGGAAATGAAAAAATCCTTGTTTATGGTGACTATGATGTTGATGGGACTACGGCAGTTGCGATGGTTTATTTATTCTTTAAAGAATACCATCAAAACATTAGCTACTATATCCCTGATAGACACGCTGAAGGATACGGTATTTCTTTTAAAAGTATTGATTTTGCAAAAGAGAACAATATTCAACTTATTATTGCTCTAGATTGCGGCATAAAAGCCATTAAAGAAATTAATTACGCGAAAGATAAAGGGATTGACTACATTATTTGTGACCATCATCTTCCTGGTAATACCATTCCTAATGGAGTTATCCTAAATCCAAAACAAAAAGAGTGTAAATACCCTTTTAAGGAGCTCTCTGGAGCGGGTATAGGCTTTAAGCTAATTCAAGGGTTTTGCAAAAAAAATAAAATTGATATTCAAGCCGCGAATGAAAATATAGACCTGCTTGCTGTCTCTATAGGCGCTGACATGGTTCCCGTAATCGAAGAAAATAGAGTTCTTGCACTTAATGGAATAGAAAAGTTAAATAATAAACCTAATGTTGGTGTTAGAGCGATTTTAACCACTGCTAAAATTAATCACTCTGTAAATATGCGTGATATTGGATTCACTATTGGGCCAATAATAAATGCGGCTGGTAGAGTTTCCAAAGCATCAAAAGCTGTTGAACTTCTGACGACATCTAGTAAGGACTCTGCAAAAAACGTTAGTGAAGAAGTTAGCTTAGATAATATTGACCGGAGATTATTAGATAAGCAAATAACTAAGGAGGCTCTTTCCATATTGTTATCAGAGAGCTCACATCAAAATAAAAAATCAACAGTAGTTTACAGTGAGACATGGAATAAAGGTGTTCTGGGTATTGTTTGTAATCGTATACAAGAACATTACTATCGCCCAACCATAGTACTTACAAAAAGTGGAGATGAGTATACTGGGTCTGCCAGATCGGTGAAAGGGTTTAACATATATAACGCAATTCATTCATCTTCAGAAGTATTAGAAACATTTGGTGGACATAAATATGCAGCGGGATTAACTGTTAAGTCTCAAAATTTAAAAAAATTCATACGCCGTTTTGAACAAGTCATTGAAAAAACAATCCAGAAGGAACACCTTGTACCAACTATCGAAATAGATATTGAACTTCCGATTAACGAAATTAAAAACGGATTTTTTAAAATATTAAACCAATTTGAACCTTTTGGTGTTGGAAATGAACAACCCATATTTAAATGTACTTCTGTAAAGGTTGTAAAAGGAACCTTAAGAGTTCTTGGCAATAAGCACTTAAAAATGGAAATTATGGAGACAAACAATCCTAAATTGAGAATCCCATCAATAGCCTTCAACCAAATCAAGCATTTTGACTACATATCGAAAGGAAACAGTTTTGACATATGTTATTCCTTAGAAGTTAATCAATGGAAAGGAAGTCGGACACTTCAAGCTAACATTAGGGACATTCGAAAATCAAAATACAATTTGAACAGTGTTCAGAGAAACTAAGAAATGTGATTTAATTTTTAAGAATTCTGTTTTTAAAACGATTACAATAATCGGTATTAAAATTACTTCGTATAAATAATTTCGGAAACTCCCTCAATTTTACCTAAAATCCTGAATTCCGTTCTACGGTTCATTTGTCGACCTTCAGGATTATCAGAACCGTCTTCATTCTCATTTTGAGCTATAGGCTGAATTTCACCATAACCTTTAGCTACGAGTCGTTTGCGCGGAATTCCTTTTGCAACCAAATAATCAACTACCGATTGAGCTCTTTGTTGAGACAACCTTTGGTTGTAAAGCTCGCTACCTCTTGAGTCTGTATGAGAACCTATTTCAATTTTTATGTCAGGATTTTCAGTTAGTAATTTTAACATTGTTGTATCGATTACTGTTTTTGAACTATCCAAAAGCGTAAACTTATCAAATTCATAGTATATATTTTTAACAATAACGGGCTTAATAGTAAATCTCCTCATGTAGAAATCTTTTTCTATTGTGTCTGATTTCTCAATGTTTTTAGTAGAAATATCGAAAGTTTGAATAAAAAAGTTTTCTGCATTGGCATTTAACTCATATTCTTTGTCTCTCTCAAGTTCAAAAAAATAATCCCCGTTCTCATCAGGTAGAATCGATTTAATAACAATTTCTTCTCCATCCAACGAATCGTCTAGCAAAACTAAGGATAGTGTTATAGAACTTGTAATCGAAGTGTCTACATCTTTTTTCACTTCAATCAATTCAAAGGTTTTACCTTTTACACCTAATCGAACAAAATTCTTCTCTTTATAATAATAAATATCGTCACAGCAAGTTGGATTTTTGAGGGATACTGAACCTTTTCTATTTGAAACAAAATATCCTCCATCACCCGTCTTCTCCTTTGAGAAATACAGTTCATCAACTCCAGTATTTATAGGGTAACCAATATTTTTTGGTTTAGACCAATCTTTTAACTCTCCTACTGTTTTAAAAATATCAAAACCACCTAATCCTGGCCATCCTTCAGAACTAAAATACATTGTTTTATTATCGATATTATAACTTGGTGACATTTCATTTAAAGCTGTATTTATCTTAC
>MDTG01250817.1_pt1 | contig 11856 bp, 11 predicted proteins | sample 811421 | NCBI WGS metagenome assembly MDTG01 (sample SAMN05326645, study PRJNA326480) | marine metagenome | isolation source: seawater | place: Pacific Ocean: South East | collected 2011 | reverse complement strand
TACTGTGTAATCTATAATCATACGAATCAGTTTGATTATCAATCTTGCCTTTGTTATTTACAAGTAAAATTTATGAACCAAATTAATCTTTTTTTAGAACTCACAAGGCTTAAAAGGCCTATTGGTTATATGTTGTTATTTTGGCCTTGTGCTTGGGGACTAACTCTAGCATATGATTTTGAAGATAATTTAGAGTCATATTTTTTTTATTTACTTTTGTTTTTTTTAGGCTCGATATTAATGCGATCTGCAGGATGTATAATTAATGACATTGCTGATAAAGATTTTGATAAAAAAGTTTCTAGGACAAAAAATAGACCCATAGCATCTGGTAAAATTTCTGTGATTAAAGGATTAATTTATTCACTCATTTTATGCTTTCTTGCTCTTTTAGTTTTGATCAATTTTAATAAATTTACAATTGTTTTAGCTTTTTGTTCTATGCCTCTTGCATTTCTGTACCCTTTAATGAAAAGGGTTACTTATTGGCCTCAATTGTTTTTAGGCATCACCTTTAATTATGGTTTAATTTTAGGTTGGACTTCAATCATAAATGAAATCAACTTGACCCCTCTGATATTCTATTTTGGAGCCATATTTTGGACACTTGGATACGACACTATATATGGATATCAAGATATTAAAGATGATGAAATTATAGGAGTGAAATCAACTTCAATAAAATTTAAAAATAACCCCAAAAAATTTTTATTTGCATGCTACTTAATCTTTATAATCTGTATTTTATTAATTAATCAAATTATGAATTTTAATTACTTCTCTTACATAATAAGTTTTTTAATATTTTTACAACTATTTGTTTATCAAATATTAAGTTTTAAAATTGAAGATAAAAAAAAAAGTCTCAGTCTTTTTAAGAGTAATAATTTTTTAGGTTTTCTTGTTTTGTTAAATATATTTGTTGGAAAAATTTATTAATGATAAATAATATTGATATTCTTAAAAGATTATACAAAGATTATACATATAAGTATTTAAAACAAATAATTTTTGCTATTATATTTTCTGTACTAGTTGCAGGAAGCACTTCTTCGATAGCTTATCTTTTAGATCCTGCAATTGAAAAAATTTTCATCGAAAAAGATCAAACTTTAATGTATCTAATACCGTTATCAATTGTAGTTGCGTTTTCTGTAAAAGGACTATCTTTATATATATCAAAAATATTAATGATTAAGGTTGCTGAAGAGGTAAAAACAGATGTTCAAAAAGATATGCTAAAAGCATTGATTTCTTCTGATACAAACTATATTGACAAATCCCATTCAGGAAAATTTATATCCAACCTTACGAATGATGTTGGAATGTTGGTTCATTTAATCAGTGTTGCTATTTTAAGTCTATTTAAAGATACACTTACTTTAATAGGTTTGTTGAGTGTAATGTTTTTTCAGAATTGGAAGTTATCTTTAATTGCTATTATTATGATACCACTTGCAGGTTTTACTGCTCGATCATTAGGAAAACGAATTTCAAAAGTTGCTGAAGAGTCGCTTCAAAAAGCAGGAATTTTTACAACCAGATTAATAGAAATTTTTAAAAATCATAAATTAATAAAGATATTCCAGGCAGAAAAAATTGAAAATTTAAAATCTGCAAAAAATTTAGATGATCTTAAGCTTAAACTTATTAAAACAAGTATTGTATTTAATAGAAATACTCCAATCATGGAAACATTAACTGGAATAATGATTGCAATACTATTAATTTATTCAGGCACATTGATTGCAAATGAAGAATTAGAAATTAATAATTTTTTCTCTTTTTTAGCAGCAATGATGTTAGCTTATCAACCTGTAAGAGCATTAGCGGGATTAAATATTGCAATTAATCAAGGTTTGATAGCAGCAAAAAGAGTCTTGCCGATTGTTGATATTAAAAATGAAATTATAGATGATATAAAACTTCCAGATCTTGTTTTAAAAAAAGGTGAAATAAATTTTTCAAATATAAATTTTAATTACAATATAGAAACTGATAAAGCTGCACTAAAAAATATCACTCTAAATATCCCCGGAGGAAAAACCACTGCATTAGTTGGTCCCAGTGGTTCAGGTAAATCAACTATTCTTAATTTAATTCCTAGGTTTTATAATCCTCAAAATGGAGAAATTTATATTGATGATCAAGTAACTAATAAAGTAAATTTAAACTCTTTAAGAAAACAAATTTCTCTAGTAAGTCAAGAAACAACACTATTTGATGATACAATAAAGGATAATATTTTATATGCTAAACCAGATGCAACATTTGATGATCTCATCAGAGCAACAAAGGACTCTTTTTCATATGAATTTATTGAAAAACTACCTCAAAAATTTGATACAGTTATAGGTGAAAATGGATTGAGATTATCCGGAGGTCAAAAACAAAGAATATCTATCGCAAGAGCTATGCTTAAAGATAGTTCAATTATTCTACTTGATGAAGCTACTTCTGCTCTCGACTCTGAAACTGAAAATAAGATACAAAATGCAATTAAACAATTAACAAAAAATAAAACCACAATTATTATTGCCCATAGATTGTCAACAATATTAAGCTCAAACTTAATATATGTAATCGAAAATGGGAGGGTAGTAGATAAAGGTGATCATAATTCACTTTTAATTAATTCAAAAACTTACAAAAATTTTTACGATAGACAGTTAAGAAAAGATTAATGATTTATATTTACAGATTTATATTAAATATAATAATCATATTATCACCTTTTATCATTCTAATTAGACTTTTAAAAAAAAAAGAGCATCCTAGAAGATTTTGGGAAAAATTTTGTTTTTTTTCAGAAAAGAAAAAAAAAGGAAAAACTATTTGGTTTCATGGTGCAAGTGTTGGAGAATTAAAAAGTATAACTCCACTTCTTGAAATGATGGAAAAAAATAAAAAAATAAATCAAATTCTTGTTACATCAAATACTCTTAGTTCATCTAAGATAATGGAAAATTTCAAGTCAAAGAAAATTATTCACCAGTTTTTTCCTATAGATACAAATTATCATACAAAAAGATTTATCAATTACTGGAACCCGGAATTTGCAATATTTGTTGACTCTGAAATTTGGCCCAACATGATTTTTAATTTAAAGAAAAAAAAAATTCCTATCGGTTTAATTAATGGAAGAATTACAAAAAAAACATTCGATCGATGGATGCTGTTTCCATTCTCATCAAAAAAAATTTTTTCCAATTTTGATCTTTGTTTATCATCAAGTAATGAATCTAAAACTTATTTAAAAAAACTAGGTATAAAAAATGTTAAACTTTTCGGAAATTTAAAATTTTCTCAATCAAATAATGAAAAAAAAGATTTTGATAATAAAATTAGAAAATTTATTAAATCAAAAAAAGTTTGGTGTGCTTCAAGTACTCATAATCCTGAAGAAAAATTTTGCGCTTTAGTGCACAAACAATTAAAGAAGAAGTACAAGAATTTAGTCACAATTATTATTCCAAGACATATTGATCGAGTAAAGAATATAGAAAATGAATTAAAAAAATTAAGTTTAAAAATTCATGTTCATGAACCTCAAAGAAAGATAAAAAATGATACAGATATATATATTGTAAATACTTACGGTAATACAAAATTTTTCTTTAACAATTGTCACAATATTTTTCTTGGGGGTTCACTTATTAAACATGGTGGTCAAAACCCTTTGGAAGCAGCAAGATATGGTTGTAACATTTTCCATGGACCAAATGTTTCAAATTTTAAAGAAATTTACAACTTTTTAAAAAAAAATAAAATTGCCCATAAAATAAACAATCAAAAAGATATAACTTCATTGTTAAATAAATTTTTATCTAAAAGCTCAAACTCAACAAAAATACAAAAAAAACTTAATTATATTGGTCATAAAATTTTGATTAAAACTTACAATGAAATAAGTTTACTTTTATAAATGAAATTAAGAAAACCAAAATTTTGGGATCTCGAAAAACCGAATTTATTAAGTTATTTATTATTACCTTTTACAATTTTAGTTATCATTAATAATTATTTTCTTAATTTAAAACCCAAAAAAAATTATGACAATATTAAATCAATCTGTTTGGGTAATATTTATCTAGGTGGTACAGGCAAAACACCTACAGCAATAAAATTATATCAAATTTTTAAAAACCTTAAAATTAAAGTTTCAATTGGAAAAAAATACTACAAAAGTCATCTAGATGAACAGATAATTCTTAGAAATAAATGCAATCTCATTTTAGAAAAAAATAGAAAAGAAGTTATGGAAAAAGCAATTAAGAATAACAATGAGGTGATAATATTTGATGATGGTCTCCAAGATAGAAATTTAGATTACGACCTTAAATTTGTGTGTTTTGATTGTAAAAATTGGATTGGAAACGGAAGCTTAATACCCTCTGGTCCCCTAAGAGAAGAATTAAGAAGCCTGAAAAAATATGATGCTGTATTTTTAAAAGATAAAAATCTAAATGATGATAAAATAATTAACTCAATTAAAATTCATAATCAAAATATTAAAATTTTTTACACATATAGCAAACCTCTAAATTTAAATAAATTTGATGTTAATGATAAATACTTAATTTTTTCTGGCATAGGAAATCCTGGGAGTTTTAAAAATATTTTATTAAATAATAATTTAAAAATTATAGAGGAAATTATTTTTCCAGATCATTTTAATTACAAGAAAGAGGATATTGACAGAATAAAATCTAAAGCAACAGAAATAGGTGCAAAAATAATTACAACAGAAAAAGATTATGTAAAAATATCTAAAATTAACTCTAGTAGTATAAATTTTTTAGAATATGATTTAAAAATTAATAATGAAAATGAGTTAATAGATTTTATCAAATTAAAACTTTATGAAAAAAATTAAATATTTTTTACAATTCATTTTCATTTGTTTCTTATTTTTTGTTTTTAAAATAATTGGTTTAAATTTTGCAAGAATATTATCTGGATTTATAGTTAGTCATATTGGTCCTATATTTAGATCAAATAAAATTATTTTTTCAAATCTTTCAAAAGCTTTTCCTGAAATGACTGAGAGTGAAAAAAAGAATATTTCAAAAAAGATGTGGGTAAATTATGGAAAAATTCTTTCGGAATATATGTTTATGAAAAATTTCAGATATGGCTCAAGGAATTTACCAACTATGGAAATTGAAAATCAGCAAATATTAAGAGATATTGAGACTTCAAAAAAGCCTGCAATATTTATATCGGGTCATTTCAATAACTTTGAACTTATGGCGATGCAAATTGAAAAATTAGGAATTGATTTGGTTGCAGTTTATAGACCATTAAATAACATTTTTCTCAATCCATTAATGGAAAAAATAAGAAAAAATTATATTTGCAAAAACCAAATAAAAAAAGGGATTTCAGGTACAAAACAACTGTTGCAGAGTTTTAAAAGTGGTAAATCAATAGCTCTAATGATTGATCAAAGAGTTTCTCAAGGAATTAGATCTAAATTTTTTAATGATAATGCATTAACAACTACAATACCAGCTCAATTTGTAAAAAAATACAATACTAATATAATTCCGGTATACATTGAAAGAGCAAAACTTAATTGTTTTAAATTTAAATTCTATGAACCAATAAATTTTTCAAAAGATAGTTCTATCGAATTAATTACTGAAGAGTTAAACAAAGTAATTGAAAAAATGATTAAAAAAAATCCTGATCAGTGGATATGGACTCATGATAGATGGAAATAGTTATACAATTTCTCTTTTTTTGGATGCTTCAATGTAAGAATAATAAGGCTCTTGTAAATCAACATTCCAATAAGTTAAATCTTTTAACATAATTTTCTTACCCGATATTGCACAAATAACATGATCACCATCTTGAATAACTTCAAAATTGTTTGGTAAATATTTTATTTTAGCTAATTTTTTTAACATTTTTAGTTTATATATTATTACATGAAAGTTGGTATAATAGGAAGTGGTGGAAGAGAGCATGCCCTGTGTGATTCTCTAAATAAATCAAAAAAAATAAGTAAAATTTATTGCTTTCCCGGCAATGCAGGAACTCATAAAATTGCTGAAAACATTGATATAGATTTAAATGATTTTGAAAAATTAGAAGGTTTTATAAAAAAAAAATAATATTGAGATTGTAATAATTGGACCTGAAAAACCCTTGGTGAATGGTATTGTTGATTTTTTGGAAAAAAAAAATATAAAAGTTTTTGGGCCCAATAAAGCTGCATCCCAGTTAGAAGGATCAAAAATATTTACAAAAAAACTCTGTCAAAAAAATAATATACCTACTGCAAAATTTGGGATTTATAATAATAAAGAAACTGCAAGTAATTTTTTTGAAGATTGTATTTATCCTATTGTTGTCAAAGCAGATGGTCTTGCGGCTGGAAAAGGTGTTTATATATGTGAAAATAAATTAGAAGCAACTTCTGCTGTTAAAGAAATTTTTGACGGTAAATTTGGTAAAGCTCATGAAGTTTTAGTTGAAGAATTCATGAAAGGAGAGGAAATGAGTTTTTTTATAATTTCTGATGGAAAAAATTATAAAAAATTTGGAACTGCACAAGATCATAAAAGAGTATTTGAAGGTGATAAAGGTAAAAATACAGGGGGTATGGGAGCTTATTGCCCCTCGAGACTAGAAAGTAATGATCTTGATAATAAAATACTTGATAAGATTATCAATCCTACTCTAAGAGGTTTAAGGGATTTAGATATTACATTTAAAGGATTTCTATACGCTGGATTAATGATAAATGATAATGAACCTTATTTAATTGAATACAATGTAAGAATGGGTGATCCTGAATGTCAAACAATACTTCCAAAGATCAAAACTGACCTCGGAGAAATTATTGAAGCTTGTGTTACAGAAAATTTAAAATCAATCGAAATTGATTGGTACGATGAAAAAAGTATATGTGTAGTATTATGCTCTAAAGGATATCCAGATGAATATAATAATTTAGTTGAAATAAAAGACTTAAGCAAAATCAAATTTAAAAAAAAACAATTTTTATATCACGCTGGTACAAAAAAAATAAACTCAAAAATTTATTCTAATGGAGGAAGGGTTTTAAACTTTGTAACAATGTCTAAAAATTTAAAGATTGCTAGGAATGAAACAATTAAATTATTGGATCAATTAAAATGGGAGAATGGTTTTTTTAGAAAAGATATTGGCTATAAAGTAATTGATTAATGAGAATTATAGGTGGAGAATATAAAGGAAAAAAAATTTTTTTTCCAAAAGATAAAAAAACAAGACCATTAAGAGACATGGTAAAAGAGTCAATTTTCAATTTAATTGATAATTCAAATAAATTTGAAATAAAGTTAAAGGGTTCTAATGTTTTAGATTTGTTTTCCGGGTCAGGTTCTTTTGGTTTAGAATGTATTTCAAGAGGAGCTGACAGAGTTTTTTTTTTTGAAAACTTTCCCTCAAGTTTAGAAATTTTAAAAAAAAATATAGCTCTATTAAAATTTTCGGAAAAATCTGAAATTTTTAGTTTCAATTGTTTTGATATACTTGTTTTTCAAAAAGTTATTAAAAAAAAATTTGATCTAATTTTTATAGACCCTCCTTTTCAAGAAAAAAATATTAATTCATTATTAGATGGTATACTTGAAAAAAAAATATTAAATAAAAATGGAATTATTATAATTCATAGACATAAAAAAGATGATGTTAAAATTTCTAAAAAATTTAATATAATAGATACACGTCTATATGGTATTTCAAAAATTATAATTGGTAATTAAGTTCTAAGCAAAATTTCTTTTGTATTTTTTTTAATCATTTCTACGGCTGGTTGATCATAAGGATTAACATTTAAAGATTTAGCTATTAATATTGTCTCTAAAATAAAAAAAGTAAATAGCTCACCTAATACCTCCTCATTTCTCTCCGAAATTTCAAAACTTCTAAATGGAATATTTTTTTTTTCAAAAACTTTTTCAGTGGCAAGTTTTTGTGCGTCTAATATTTGGTTAAATTTTTTATTTTTTATAAAATTATATGTTGGTAAAATTAATTTGTTTATAATCTTGGTTGACTGTTTTTCTTTTACACTAAAAAATGTATAAAAATTATTTTTTGGTCCATCTAAATAAAGTTGCATTAGACTATGATTGTCTTTTGGCATGTTCGAAATAGATGGCAAAACGCCATTTTTTTTTTTTCCAAGACTTTCGGCAATAAGCTGTTGATACCATTTAAATAAATCCTCTGAACCTTCATCATAATTTATGATAATTGAATTAAATTTTTTTTTTATAAAGTATAAAGAGTTTGAAACACTATTGATAAGACCATTTATAAAAGCTTTTTTTTTTATCAGGTAATTAAATTGTTTAAATTTTTTTTCATTTAATCCAATCAAAAATGCTGGTAACATACCTACTTCTGAAAGAACTGAATATCTACCTCCAATAAAATTATTATGGTCTATAATTTCAGCCTTTAATTTATTTGCCAGAATTCTTAATGAATTCTTTGAATCTTCTGTAATAAAGATATTTTTTTGATTTTTTTTGATTAAATTATTTGTATTGCAAATTGTTTCTAAAGTATTTCCAGATTTAGAAATAATAATATTTAAAACTTTTTTTTCTTTTGAAATATTTAATATTGGAACCAGATTATCACAAAAAAAAATCCTTTTTTTTATCTTTTTTTTTAAAAAACTAAATATCGCTTTCATTCCAAGAATTGACCCACCCATTCCAATCAGCCTTAAACTATTAGAATTTTTTTTATATTTCTGAAATTTTTTTTTTTTTAAAAGAGTATTTATAGTTTGTCCTAAGTGAATTTATGATCTCATTATTTTTATCATTAATAATGAGATTTAAATTCTTATTTATAATTTTAGATTTAAAATTTTTTTTAAAATTTTTGAGTACTATATTTTTTGTAAAAATCATTTTTTATTCAAAATATTAGAAATTGATTTTTCCAAATCATTTGACATTTTTGTCTCTTTATTTTTTTTATTTTTTCCTAAAACTTTTGATAAATCAATATTTTCCTCTTCTGTTTTATTTAGATCCTCTTCATTTTTTGGTTTAGGAAGTTCTGAGAATTCTGGAGGTACAACTAATGGATTTTTTTTTTCAATTAAAAATTCGTCGACACTCTTTTCTTTTTGTAATGATAGAGTTTTTTTCATACTTTGACACGCTGAAATTGAGGTTAGAAGCATTAAACCCAATAAAAATTTTATTAAAAATTTCATATTTTACTTTTAAAGAATATTTCGACAAAAATAAGACACAAAATGCCGATTGTTACAAATATATCTGCAATATTAAAAATAAACCAATGAAAATTATTTATATGAAAATCAATAAAATCTGGGACTGCTTTGAAGAATATTCTGTCATATAAATTGCCTAATGCACCACCTAATATGAGGGTGTACCCAAATTTTTCGTAACTATCAGATTTAATGATCAAATATATTATAATTATAACTATTAAAGATATTAGTAATGTAATCGACTGATAGAAAATACCATCATTTATGGAAAATAATCCAAATGCAATACCTTTATTCCAAATTAACTCAAAATTTATAAATTTTGATGAATAAATTTCGCCACTTCCGATCTTTGTAGATTCTTTTATAATTAAAATTTTTGTAATTCTATCTATGAGAAAAATAATTAAAATTAATAGAAAATAAAAAATATTTTTTTTAAACATTTATGATTTGTGTCTTGAACAAGGTAATTTACTGATTTTCCAGCAAACAGGGCATTTGTTACCTTCTGCCTTTTTTGTATCAACGCTTATTTCATCAAAAAATTCATTTTTAATATCTACTGATGAAGTTATACAAAGTTCTGATAAATCTATATCTTTGATTATCTTTAAACTTTGCTCATCAAGCTTAATTGTCAAAGCAGCTTCTAAACTTGAACCAATCTCTTTACTTGCTCTTTTTTCCTCGATACTTAAATTACAAATATCTCTAATTTTAATCAACTGGTTCCACTTATCATACAATTGGTTGTTATCAAATTTTTTTGGAAATTCTAAAAAGTTCTCTAAATGAATGCTTTTATTTTTTTTTGAAACTAATTGGTAAATTTCCTCTGTGGTAAATGATAAAATTGGTGCAAACCATTTTAATAATGAATTTAAGATAATGTTTAGTAAAAGCAATGTGTTTTTTCTTTTTTCTGAATGCTTAGGATCGCAATACAAAGTATCTTTTCTTATATCAAAATAGAATGCAGATAAGTCTACAGCACAAAAATTCAATAATTCTTTATAAAGATTATGAAAATCATAATTTTTGAAATATTTATGAAAATTAATGTTTAAATTATAAATTTTGTGAAGCATAAATTGTTCTAATTCTGGTAGTTCTTTCAATTCAATTTTTTCTAAGTCAATATCTTCAAAAACATCATTTAAATTTCCAAGAAGATATCTAAATGTATTTCTTATTTTTCGATATGAGTCAGAATGCTGGTCTAAAATTGAATAATCTATTCTTAAATCTTCTGCATAATTTGATGAAGCAACCCAAATTCTAAGTATATCGGCACCATATTTTTTTAAGATATCCTCTGGTGCAATTACGTTACCTAATGATTTTGACATCTTTAGTCCTTTCCCATCGACAACAAATCCATGTGAAAGAATAGCTTCAAATGGTGCTCTCCCTCTTGTTCCACAAGACTCTAATAAAGATGAATGAAACCAACCTCTATGTTGATCAGATCCCTCAAGATACATTGAGGCAGGCCATTTTAAATCTTTTCTTTTCTCTAAAACAAAGGAATGTGTTGATCCACTATCAAACCAAACTTCCACAATATCACTAAGCTTTTCAAAATCTTCTGATTTATATTTTTTACCTAAAAACTTTTGGGGATCATCAGAAAACCAGCAGTCAGAACCCTCTTTTTCATAAATTTTTGCAATTGTCTCAAAAACTTCATCGTCGACTAAAATTTCTTTATTCTTTTTGTTAATAAAAATAGGCAATGGAACACCCCAGACTCTTTGTCTAGATACACACCAGTCAGGTCTGGTTTTAATCATTGATTTTAATCTTTCTTTACCTTTGCTAGGATAGAAAGTTGTTTCATCAATTGCTTTTAAAGCTTTGTTTCTTAATTTATGACTTTCCATTGAAATAAACCATTGAGGGGTTGCTCTATGAACTAAAGGTGCTTTTGATCTCCAAGAATGAGGATAAGAATGAGTCAATTCACCATTTTTTAAAAGCTTTTTTTGTTGTTTTAACTTTTCTATTACAATTGGATTTGCTTTGAAAATATGTAGTCCTTCAAATGAAGCCACATTTTTTGTATATTTGCCGTCTCCATCAACTGTTTCAATCGCCTTAATCCCATTATTCAAACAAAGATTAAAATCGTCTGGCCCATGACTTGGCGCACAATGAACAATACCAGTGCCCTGTTCTGTTGTAACAAAACGTGCCTCTAACATCGGTACATCGTAATCATAACCCAATTCAAAAAAAGGATGATTACAAATTGTATTTTTAAGATCCTTACCTTTAAATTTTTTTAAATTTTTATACTCTTTTATATCGCAGTCTTTAATTGTTGTTTCTAATAAAGCTTCTGCTAAAACAATTCTTTTATTTTTAAAATCTCCATCATCATTTACTTCAATTAATAAATAATCCAAACTTTCGTTGTAAGCTAAAGCTTTATTTGCAGGGATTGTCCAAGGGGTTGTTGTCCAAATGACTACACTACTTTTATCAAGTTCTTTTATATCTGACGATTTGACTGGAAAAGACACATAAATCGTATCAGATTTATGATCTTGATATTCTACTTCTGCATCTGCTAAAGCTGTTTTTTCTACTGT
>MDTG01025713.1_pt1 | contig 11857 bp, 12 predicted proteins | sample 811421 | NCBI WGS metagenome assembly MDTG01 (sample SAMN05326645, study PRJNA326480) | marine metagenome | isolation source: seawater | place: Pacific Ocean: South East | collected 2011 | reverse complement strand
CCATTATGGGTTTCGATTAATATTTCACTCAAGCGGTAAATGTTCTTTGATTTTGCTGGGGAAAGACCACAGGGCCGAATAATCGCCTTGATGTGTTCAACAGTGAGTTGAACCATTTGCTCTGGAGTGCATGCTAAGTCGAATAGCTCAGGTGTTACCTTGTTCACCCGTTCATCGGTGCATTGGGCAGACAACAAGACGGCGATAAGCAGTGTATATGGGTCTGAGTGATTTAGAGGCACTGGAGGTTTAGGGTACAGCCGTTGAAGTTCGTCCATGATGTAAGCGACTTTCTCGGATTTCTTCATGGGGTGGGAGTGGTCATAAAATGGATTGATCCGGGTCCTCTGAGGTCAGCCAAATACGCAGGGGAGCGCCATTATTTTTCAACGTAAACTCGTTGACTTGGTCATCAAAAAGTTCAAAGAATCCACCGCTGTTCGCAAAACAAGCCCATTCGGCTGTGGATACCTCGGATTCCAGGTAAATAAACGTGATATCATAATCAACTTCTTTCCCTAGGAAAGTCCATTCAAGTGCTTGCCCTGCTGAGTCGGTAAGAAGCCAGTTAGCTGTCGCATAAGCATCAATGGAAGCATCAGATTGCGGATGTTCATTTTTATCTCCTAGTCTCCATAACACGGGTTCGGATTGTTTTTGACTCAAGGCTTTTTCAAGGTCATCAGTGAAAACACGCAAAATACCCTGCCAAGTTGACGTTTCCGCGTTCCATTCTAAATCGAATCTGCTGTAATGGAAATCATGTGTTATCTGATAGTATGTCGCACTTAGATGTAACACGCAAGACAAAATGAATCCAAAAATCAATACAATTCGTTGCATAGAACAAAATTAGGACGTGGTAACTTGCCGAGCATAATGGAAGGTATAAACTTGTTGGAATCGGCTTCTCCGGTGATGGTCTCCGAAATGGCGCGCCAATGTTGGGAAGATATGAAACCTAATCATTCCGTAGTTATAACAGCGCACCGGTCACCGGATGGTGACGCCGTTGGTGCTGTCTTGGGTTTATATCACCACCTTAAGTCGAAAGGAATTAGGTCAACCGTTGTGCTCCCTGACCGCTTTCCTTCCTTCTTAGATTGGATTCCCGGAGGGAATAGTATTTACTTTTTCAATGAAGAAACAGATGCTGTAAACCAATTGCTTACTTCGGCTGATGTTATATGGTGCCTGGATTTTAATGGACTGGACCGCGTTGGGAAAATGGAGGATGCTCTGCGGAATGCGACTGCTCAAAAATGGGTAGTTGACCACCACCAATTACCCGATGAATTTGCGGATCGCTTACTGTCGGATCCATCCTGCGGATCAACGTGTGAGTTATTGGTCGATTTGATCGTGGGATGGGGTCAGATGGATTCAGTATCCAATGATGCCATGATGTGCTTCTATGTTGGAATTATGACAGATACGGCATCATTTCGTTTTCCATCTGTAACAGCCCATACTCACGCGATTTTGTCGCATTTTTTAGCTCGAGGTTTAGACCATGCGTCAATCCATCAAAATACATTTGACGAGCAATCATTGAACAGAGTACAACTGCAGGGATTCGCCATGAGTGAGCGGCTGCATGTATTCGGTGAGTATGGTTTGGCGGTTGTTGGACTTGAGCGTGCGGATTTGGATCGTTTCCATTTTAAATCCGGTGATACCGAGGGGCTAGTGAATAAGGTGTTGGGTTTGTCCGGGGTGCGCCTTGCGATTATGGCGCGGGAGGCAGAACCGGGGCTGATTAAACTGAGTTTGCGTTCCGTAGGGGACATCAGTGTTCGTGACATTGCGGCATCTGAATTTGACGGTGGAGGTCACAAAAATGCAGCCGGAGGCATCGTGAAAGGAAAGACCATGCCGGAATTTATTGATTTCTTAAGTACACGGATTTTGGATTGGTTTGTTGCGTAATGAACTTATTTAGATCACTCTTTTACTTTATGTGGTTGGTTGCTTTGGTTGGGATGACCAATTGTTCCGCTGAGAATCCTGCGAAATCCAATCTAGATGGCGTAACGCCAGAAGATTTGATTGACTTCAATCAAAAAAAAGTACGGCGTCAACACGTGTTCATTGATTCCCTAGTAGCATCAATGCACAGTCCGGACTTTCCTTACTATGTTGAGACAACTACTGGATTGCGTGTTTGGTCTTCCGAAGCATTCCTGGCCCGATCACCCCTCAATCCCGGAGATACCGTTCAGTGGGTAGGAGAATTGATGTTGATGGACTCCTCCCTCGTGCATGCGTGGACGGAAGAAGAGTCGCTTCGATTCAGGTGGAATCAAAGCGATTGGCCCGCGGGTTTTCATGAATTGGCTACTTTGCTAGCTAGTGAGCAGCAGGCAATGTGCATCATTCCTTCGCACATCGCATGGGGTCTGACCGGTTTTCCACCTCTCATTCCTCAAGAAGCGGTTCTTTTATTGAATGTTCGGCAACAGCTGCCCCAACTAAGGCCAACGGAATCCTCAGGCGACGATGAGAAACGCAGTACGTGGAATTTCCTCCTAGATGGCATGGAACAAGGTCGATTACCAGGTGATTCCAATTGGATTGTATCTCCGGTGTTTGCAGCCTCTCCATGCATGGCGTGGTATGAAGAAGAAGTTGGTTTTACTTTTGATGACAAACCCAAACATGTAAGTTTGGAATTGCGAACGTTTCGTTTGAATTCCGAAGTCACCCAGCCCGAGGACCTTGGAGTATCATCATGGGATTTTAGAGTTTCGGATGATGGTCAATTGTTGCCCGTTCTAGCAGATCTCCGAAGGCTTTATCCATTGAAGCGCAAATGGTCTTGCTGGTGTCCTGCAGATGCCGTTCTGGATATACAGGGAATGCAGGCCCTAGGGGTCACAGAGTCCGATGTATTGGGTTTCCAATGGGAATTTCAATCGGTAGATGTAACCGTTAGTGTCCAATAAGGAAAAGGCACGGGCGTTTGTCTAAGTCCGGTACGCTTTGATGTTTCCAATCAGATATAGCAAAAGACCTAATCCACTCAGTTTCAAGCGTAATGTCAACGGCCACGCAAAGTTGTTGGTCTGCTGGGAGATTGTTTAAGCATTCCTTGAATGCCCGATCATTCCGGTAGGGAGGTTCCATAAATACTTGCGTCTCTTTTCTTCGAGACAGCCCCTCTTTCATTTCTTTCCAAATGCGTTCGCGTATTTTTCGGTCTCGGGGCAGGTAACCTTTAAAGGAAAACTGCTGACCATTCATGCCCGAGGCCATGAGGGCCAGCAGAATACTGCTGGGACCTATATGCGGTTGAACTCGCCATCCCGCGTTGTGCGCAATGCGCACAGCCGCAGCTCCGGGATCGGCAACTGCTGGTGCTCCAGCATCAGAAATTACGGCGATGTCTTCATCATTTTTAAACCACTGTAAAAGGTCAACGAGGTCTTCAGGTGTTGTATGCTCGTTGAGGAGGAAACTTTCTTTTTTCTCAGGATTTAAGTTCGGGAAGGAGTCTTTGATAAGTCGACGGGCGAATCGGTCGCTTTCAACGATGATTCTGTTGCACGACTTAAGTGCATTTAGTGCACTCACAGGCAGGTGCTCTAAAGGAGTTCGGGAGTTGAGGGTGTTAGGAATAAGGTGAAGTGTCCGCATGCAATTCTTACGTTTTGGACCATGTTTTCACCCATTTTCTGGCCGCATCATCAATCATCGAATAAACTTGCTCGAAACCATTTGCACCACCATGGTAGGGATCAGGGACATCTTGACCATTTACGAAGCGCTCCACACGAGCCGTACCGGCACCGATCCCATTCACATCAATTAAATTTTGTGAGTCCATGACTAAGATGTAGTCAAAAGTGTGTAAATCGCTTGCTACCAGCACCCTAGAGCGTTGATTGGTGATGTTGTGTCCATGTCCTCGCATTACTTCGATGCTGCGAGGATCTGCCTTCTCACCTTGATGCCATCCAGAGGTGCCTGCAGATTCTACATGAATTTGAAGGTCATTTTTAGTCGCATGGTATTTTAGTAAACCTTCTCCTATCGGAGAGCGGCAAATGTTGCCAAGGCATACGACAAGGATGCGTTTCATTTACGCTGGAATCCGCTCTCTCTAGTGAATTGCAAGTTTCTTCTCGAGATCTTCAAGGTACTTACGGAAGTGTTTATCAGTCTCTTGCAAGTTATTGACTGTACGACACGCATGGAGTACAGTTGCGTGGTCTTTTCCGCCGCAGTGCAATCCGATGTTGGCCAGAGAGCTCTTAGTCATTTTCTTTGAGAAGTACATCGCAATTTGGCGCGCCTGAACGATTTCTCGCTTGCGCGTCTTACTCTTGAGCAATTCAAGTGGCAAGTCGAAGTAATCGCAAACCACTTTTTGGATGTAGTCGATGCTGACTTCGCGGGCGGTGTTTTTGACAAATTTATCAATCATTTGCTTCGCGAGATCCAAGGTAATTGCCTTTTTGTTGAGGCTACTTTGTGCAATAAGCGAAATCAGTGCACCTTCCAATTCTCGCACATTCGATGTTATGCTGTAGGCCAAGTATTCGACAACCTCACGAGGCAATTCGATACCATCAGCGTACATCATTTTCTCCAAGATGGCCATGCGGGTCTCCAAGGACGGAACTTGTAAGTCGGCACTGAGTCCCCACTTGAAACGTGAAAGCAAGCGCTGTTCCATCCCCTGCATTTCAACAGGTGGTTTATCACTGGTCAGAACGATCTGCTTGCCGGTTTGGTGTAAATGATTAAAGATGTGGAAGAACACATCCTGTGTCTTCTCCTTACCACTGAAGAACTGAACATCGTCGATGAGCAACACGTCGACCATTTGATAGAAATGGCTGAAGTCATTGACAGAATTGTTGCGAACCGCATCGATGAATTGATGCGTAAATTTTTCGGAGCTTACGTAAAGCACTGTGAGCTCAGGATTGCGCTCTTTGATTTCTAGACCAATGGCGTGTGCGAGGTGAGTTTTACCTAAACCTGTCGATCCGTATATCAGAAGTGGGTTAAATGATGTGCCGCCTGGTTTGTTCGCGACAGCGAATCCAGCTGATCGGGCGAGTCGATTACACTCACCTTCTATGAATTGACCAAAGCTATAATTAGGATTCAGATTAGAATCAATGTTGAGTTTTCGCAAACCGGGAATCACGAACGGATTTTTAATAGGTGTGTCATGGATTCCGGTTGAAAGATGGATCTCAGGATTTTTCTTCGCTTGTTGGTTGGCCATTGGCATCTTTACAGCGTAAGGACTGGCTTGGCTTGTTCCGGAAGCACCTGTGTTTTCCATGATGATGCTATATTCGAGTCGAGCGTCTGGTCCTAGTTCTTTATGGATGGTTTTGCTTAGGAGTTGAATGTAGTGCTCTTCCAACCACTCGTAAAAAAACTGCGAAGGAACTTGAATGGTCAACACCTTATTTTCAAGCTTGAGGGCTTTGATGGGTACGAACCAGGTCTTGTACGCTTGGCTGCTGATGTTGTCTTTGATTACTCCGAGGCAGTTATTCCAAATGGACAAGTGGTCTTGGCTCATGGTGAAATGGGCTATTTAGTCAGGTTGCAAAAAGAGTGGATGGATATCGCACATTGGCAAGAACCACCAGCGTCTCAATCCGCGTGCAAGATTCTGATAAACTCTCGGAAAAAAAAATTGTTTTGGGGTTGACTTTTTGGTTTTTTTATTTGTCAACCTGTAACATCGAAAAGTTTCTGCTTATTCGTCGATGATAATATGAGTTTTGAAAAATATATAAATCATAAAAGACTTTTAATCAGTATTTTAACCATAACATGAATTATTAGGTATAACAGTAAAGTGGTATTTTCGATGAGAGTAAAATTTACGGGCTTTATCCAAAAATCATAGTTCATAAAAACAACATGTGTGTCCGGTGCATGGATTTAAATCAAATCAATGTGCCTTTAAGCGCGGTCTGTGTCGAATACCTCAGTGCTGCAGCCATCATGTTACTATGGTCCATTAAAATCTCGAACCATTTATTGCTCGGTCTTGTAATTGAATTTCCATAATGAAACTTCCCACATTGCCGCTGATTTGTGCAGGATGATAACGTTTTTGAATTTGAAACACGAGGAGTTGTGGATATTGTGGTCTTTAGTATGCTCTCATATCGAATCTCCTCGTCCAAGGCTGTGATTGCTATTTGAGAAGCTTTATGGTCTCTCATTGACTGAAGATTCTGTCGTATTCGACGGATACCAGGGGAATAATCCCGCATTGTAAAAGGCGAATCGTCACGGTGTGATTTCAAAATGTTGGCACAGCTCTCGATACGCTGATTGCGCAATATTTGGCCAAAAGAAATCCGAAGCTGTTGCGTTGGCAAGCTCTCGACCTTCAGAGAACCGCGATTTCCAATGGTCCCACTTGGACAGCATTTCTCCGGAATCTCTGTAGAGGAATCCTTCAGGAACCCAGCTTGGGTAAGCTTGGTCTGCATTCAATAATGGTATTACGCCAAAAGACATGGCTTCCGCTACACTAACACCAAAGTATTCTTGTAAGGGATCATGGATAATGAAGTCGCTGGCGTGGAGCAATTGAATATATTTTTCTCGTGTTGTTGCATATCCATAATGAAGGATCCGGTTCGAAAATTGGTCGAGGATAGTTTGAAATACGGTCGGCACAACTTCATATTTTCGGCCACACATGATGAGTTGAAATTCGTGCCCTCCATGACCGAGTATGTTTAGACTTTCAAAGAATTTTTCAGGACCTTTATCGTATGCCCAACGGTGATTCCATAAAATAGTTGGTGGGGTGCTCAAGGGGCGCTTGAGGTTAGTAAATTCCGGAGTATTGATTCCTACGGGAAGTACACTCGATTTTTTTGTTATTGCTTGAATGGAATAACCATCTTTATAGTCAGGCATTCGCTTCATGAAGCTTGTTGCCTCCTCGATGAAAATTTTTTTGTGGTAAGATGAATTGAACCAAATCCAATCTGCAGCGGTGCAGGACTGGATGTTTATGAATTCGTAAGTGTGGTTGAGTCCACGAGCTTTTTCTGTATCTCCGGGACTCCAAGGGAAGCTCAACTGATTTTCGTGAAAATATTGTATAACGGGTATGGGGCGCCATGGTGCAGTTAGCAATCCTTTGAAGCTCGCGACATCCAACATGTCAGTTGTTATAATGATATCTGGCATAGCCTTGGAAGCAGCAGTCCGATGCGCAAACTCTCCACCCGCACCGTGCATTCGCCATTTCCAATTCCTTCCAGGTAGGGTCCACAGTTCTGCAGTTATACCATCGATTTGGGATAGATGTTGTTGGAAGCCCTCCGCCCAATGAGCGTGGGATCCGGTGTGGTATGGATTCAGAATCAGCACATTCATTTCAAAAGCCAATCTAGTATCTTTTTCCATTTGGTTCCTTTTGCCGGGGTCTCGGTTGCCATGACGGGAGCCCCCGCCTCTACCCATGCGCTGAACCATAAGGAACTGACCAAAGTACACGCGGCTGCCATCCTCCGTTCAACCTGACCAGAAAGCGCAGTGTGGTATTCATTTGCAAATTTTGGGCTGCGCATCAACTGTCGGGTCCGGCCACGCTCGACATAGGCATCAATGCTTTTACCTGCGAATGCACGTCTTATTTTCAGTTCAATTAAGAATACTGAATCCAAACAGGCATGGCTTTGAAAAACTGAAGTCCAAATCGCATCGCTCGTTTGCTTTATCCAATTGGCCTTGGGGCCAGAAGGAAATAGGTTATAGCTGTCCATGAACATTTCAGGGAGTTGAGTTTCCCAAAGCGAATGGATTCCAGCTTGGCCTGTTTTTTTACCATCATAATTTGCCGAGGTATGCAATGGAACATGCAGGTCACTGATATAATGGGCTAAGTCGACCGCATGACGCAGGATGGCATTTTCTTCCTGTCGGTCAAAAGCAGCTATTAGTCTGTGATATGTTTTCACGGCATACCAAGGTCCTATGCCGTGCGCATGCAAGGTATCTTCTGACCACTTGTCAGTTGCTTCTGAGTATGCCATTGGAAACCAATCTTGCAACGAATCCATAGAATGGCTATACAGGTCCAGGTCTATGTAGTGTCTACGGCCTTCTTCAATGACGTTATGTTTTCGGCGATCGGCATCGTTAATGTGGTCATGGAACCATTGACCATGGGCCTTGAAAAAAGGATGAAGCGATGAAGGAAGGTGGTGAATTGCAGCATCAACAATTTTTCGGTGAGCCGAAAATCCCCATGCGCAACAGAGCGAATGGTGAAACAAGCATGTTACAATCAGTATGAAACAATAAGCCCGATCATGCGCTTTTTGCAGCTGCCGTTTCTTGTATTGAGGGTGGTGGGGTATGCACATTCAATCGAATCAAATATCCATCACGTAGAATAGGAATCGTCGAAAGGTTGTTGGGCGTTAAGCAATACTTCACATCCTCATTCAAATTGAGTCGTCGGAGTCGTCTTCGATGAGAGGAGGCGCGTAGGAATGCGAACATGTTATCGCGAGCAGATCGATAAATAAATTTTGCGGCAATAGTACTGTCTTCGTCAGCCTTAAAGTGCCCGCTCTCAATCAGTTGATTGGCAATGGCACCGGCGCAAATGGTGTCTTCTAAATTGAATTTATCCTTCCATCCTGAGGCGAGTATGAGCACACTCTGGTCTTGTTCGAGCAGCCATTTGCATAGGGCGTTTAGATTATTTAGCGCTCCGATTACAACCGTCTCTTTTTCACTTGCAATATCAATTGCTTTTGTGCCGTTGGTTGTCGTCAAGACCACAGATTTTCCGGCGAGCTCTTCTTTTCTTTCAATGTAGGCGATGGGGCTGTTTCCCAAATCGAATCCGGGTACGATTTCACCATTGCGCTCAGCTGCTCCGATGTGACCTTTCGCCTTCCACTTTTCGGCTTCTGCTACGGAGGCCACAGGCTTGATCCGTTCAACGCCGTTTTCCAAGGCCGTGCAGATGGCGGATGTAGCGCGTAAAACATCAATAACGACCACCAATTCAAAATTCTCCCTGTATAAGGGATAGTCCGCAGGAGAAAAGCAAACTTCAACGTAATTCAAAGGAATCGATTCATGTAGGTCAAAAACGTAAGGTACGAATTTCGTGTGAATGCTTACTTCTTCAGAAAACCCGGGCGAACAACTTCTGCAGGAATTGCATTTTTTCGAATGCGAACGTAGACTGTGTTGCCTATCTCAGCTTCCTCTTTGGCGACGTATCCCATGGCAATGCTGTAACCCAATGTTGGTGAACTTGTCCCCGATGTGACCCGGCCAATGGTTTCACCGTTTATATTTTCGATTGCGTAACCAGTTCGGGGTATGCCGCGTTCGGTGATTACCAAGCCGCGAAGTAGTTCAGGCGACCCTAACGCCTTTTCAGCTTTCAATTGCTCGCTGTTGATGAATGGATTCGTGAATTTTGTAATCCAGCTCAATCCCGCTGAAATAGGGGAGGTTGAGTCGTCAATTTCATTGCCATAAAGGCAGAACCCCGCCTCCAACCTCAAGGTATCCCTTGACCCTAATCCACAGTGCTGAACCCCGGCCCTTGTCAACGCTTGCCAAACGGGCACTGCGTCAGCGTTTTTAAGATAAAGTTCGAACCCCCCGGCACCAGTGTAACCGGTAGCACTTATGAGGCATGGCCGACCGCAAACAGTACCGAAATCAAAAGTATAATATTGCATGTCGTTTAAGGAAGCGCCAGAACTGTGCGGAGCGAGTACTGAAGCGGCTTCGGGTCCTTGCAGTGCAATCAACGACCAAGCCTCTGACTCATCCGTTAACTGAGCATTGAATGAATTGTTTTTGTTTATCCAATGCAAATCCTTCATACGGTTTGCGGCATTCACGACGAGCAAGAATTCATCGGACGCGATGCAATAAACCAAGAGGTCGTCTACAATCCCTCCACGGCCATTCGGCATGCAGCTGTATTGAACCATGCCTGGCGTCAATCTGCTCACGTCGTTAGTTGTTATGTGCTGGGCCAAGTCCAATGCTTGGGAACCCGTGATACGGAATTCTCCCATATGCGAAACATCAAACATTCCGCAGGATTTACGAACGGCGTGATGTTCAGTGACCACGCCAGCGTAGGACACGGGCATTTCGAATCCAGCATAATTAACCATTTTGGCGCCCGCAGAAATGTGCTCATCGTGCAAGGCTGTTTGAATCAGAAGTGATTTCATTTGCTCCATGGACCTGTGAAATTAAGTCAAGTTTTGGGAGGGGCTACTAAGTCATTTAGTTGTATCGCTAATTCCTGCGGTCCTAAGACAAACAGTGCGTCTAGAATGGAGCACCCGGGAATAAATGCATTTTGTTGTTCGAACATTTGCCTATATCGATGAAAGACCCAGCCATCGCCGCTTAGGGACTTTTTGAATCTGAGGTCGTTGGAACTTGTTCCAATAACAGGGCTCGTCTTCGTTGAACAAGGTACGGACCAGCCGCACGATTTACAGGTCCATCTGATGCTTGCCCAACTCCAAGATTGGAGGTTTTTGTTATCGCCCGCATGTGATGGTAAATATTTCATCCACAAGTCATGCAGTTCATCCTCGAAAAAGGAAAAGAATGGACTGCCTCCGTATGCGGTTCTCAGAGAACGCCACATAGTTCTTGGGGGGAGATGGGCAGATAGGAAAATGTTTGAAGATGAATCAGATGTGCCAACAGGGAACGTAATGATTTGTCGGCCCTGTGGCCCTGCGATGACCAATCGATTCTGAAGTGATTGTTTTTGATAAGTCGCGTTGACATCTATGTAGGCTCCTGATCGTGCAAGAACCCACCAATGTAATGGAGGAAAAGGGCAGAGGGGGAGGACGCCGGTCACTTGACGCGCTTGAACATGCGGCTCCATCGTATTTTGCTTTCTCCGTGTTGCTCTGCATTTTGCTTGGAGAACCACACGAAGGAGGCGCGACCGACGATGTGGGTTTCTGGTACAAAGCCCCACATGCGTGAGTCAGCTGAGCGGTGTCGGTTATCACCCATCATCCAATAATAGTTTAAGTCAAAGGTGTAGGTTGATACGGACTGTCCATCGATGAAGACTTGATCACCAATAACATCCAAATTGTGCCCTTCGTAAGTGGATATGGCACGACGGTACAGCGCGATATTGCGAGGAGTTAATTCTATGGTCATATTACGCTGCGGGAGGGTGATTGGACCAAAATTGTCCGGGTCCCACTCGTTGAACTCTGGTATGTAGGCATTTGGAAACATTTCTAGTCTTCCTCTTCGGTAGCTCAAGTCGACCCGTTCGATGGTTGTAACCATTCCGCTGTTTTCCAGTTGTGCTTTCTCTTCCTCGGTCAGTGCCCAGACAGTTTCAAGCGCTCGGTTTTCCATTGAGCCATCGATGTTTGTCAAGCCTAGACCTTTGAAAGCTCTGCGCTTCTCCATTGGTGTGGGAAAAGTGATTTTGTATTCATACTGAATCCCAGTGGGTGGTTCTAGAACCTCCCCATCTATGAAGATTCGACCATCTTCCGCAGCAATTGTCTCGCCGGGTAATGCAACGCATCGTTTTACATAGTTTTCTGTTTTATCAAGAGGCCGCGCACGAATTCCAAATCGCTTTTTAAGGGCTTCACGGGCTTTTATTTCGTATGTATTCGGATCGCTCACGTAAGTCTCGACGTTTCCTCCTGCGCGCTTAATGGCTTCCATTCGTAAAATTCCGTAATAATCGTGTCCTGCCCATTGAGGATCGACTACAATGGTATCGCCGTGCGGGAAATTGAAGACGACAGCGTCATAACGCTCAACATTACGTATGCCCGGAAGGCGTTTGTAGGGAAGGGCGAACCACTCTGTG
>MDTG01408485.1_pt1 | contig 11858 bp, 7 predicted proteins | sample 811421 | NCBI WGS metagenome assembly MDTG01 (sample SAMN05326645, study PRJNA326480) | marine metagenome | isolation source: seawater | place: Pacific Ocean: South East | collected 2011 | reverse complement strand
TACTCCGCGACAAAAGAAGATACCGCATTTTGACGGAAAGTATCTCTCCACCACTCATCTATCTCATTTTTATCTACAATACCATTTATAAAAGCGGCAGCTTTTGTGTGGCAACTATAAAAAACACCCACTTCAGAAAGTTTTTCGAAAAATGACATAGCGAGTTGATCTATTTTATTATAATCAGAATTCCACACAATAATAGTTGGTCTGTTTAAGCCCATACTTTCAAGCATTGTAGTTTGATTATGATCGCAAATGACTAAAGAGGCCGCGTTTAATTCCTGATAAAAATCGCCTTTAGCCAGCTTTACATTATCGCCCAAAAATTTACCGACCCCAACTTTGTACTCGGAATCGGAAGGTGCGAGTCGCACACTAATATATTTCTTCAAATAAGGCTTGACTTCTTTCAACAAAACCAAAATATTTTTGTAGTAATCAATTATTGCGGAGCCGGCAATAGGAACGGACCAGTTCCTATTGAAATATCTAGATGGAGCCCACGTTATATATAAAATATTAAGATTATTTAGCTTAACCGCTCTATTTTTTAATAAGAGTTTAGGATGAGATATTTTTGCGATGTTCGAGAATTCTCTTTTATCCCAGCCAAAAGAAATATATCTATCTGCAGTATTGAGCTCATAAAATTGCTGCATAGACCATTTAGCAATCCCATATGAACCACCATGCTGAGCGATAATTAAATCACTAGTTGGGGACAATTGATTTGCAACTGCACACTGTAAAATTTGATTACTGAGAATAGCATTTGAAGACAGGTAATTTTTATTTTTAAGATCGATATGTTTCGACTCTCGCAAAACATCCTTAAAGGATTCTATAAAAGATAAAGGCATGTCATAAATTAAAGTTTGAGCCAAAAAAATCTCAAAGTCAGTTTTAGGTGAAAATAGGCTTGCAAACGCCTTCTGCAATTTATCTCGACCGACCAATTCTTGTTTTAAGCCTTTACAGCGCAATGTTGGAAAGTGCACTATCGGAGTTATTCTAGGATACGAACTTACAATTAACTCCTTGAAGTGTTTTTTCGAAAAATAAGATCGGTCTACAGCTGCTCTTGAGCCCCTAGTAGCAATGTTAAATAGCACCTGAAGATTCCTTAATAAAAAGTCTTTTAAAATATTTTTCAATAGGCGTTTAATAACTTTGCCCTTAGCTTCCTTCTTAGTGCTTTTAGAAAAAAAATGGCTATTTTTATAAGCTTGACGATCAATAAATTTTACTATTTTTGAATATAAATAATGATTAAATTCATCCTCTGTAATTTTTTTCTTGAAGTCTGCGGCATCTGATACAGTGATATTAGAATCAGTTAATATAAAAGAATGTGAGGGCTTCAACCTAAATGCCGTTTGTATTGTTTTATATCTCTCTCTGATAACAGGTAAATATTCATGCAACCAAGCACCATAAAAGACTTTAAATGAACGATTACTCCAACTCATAGAGTGATGTTCATTTAGTAAATCTCCAATTATTGGTAAAATTTCGTTATATAGTGATTTGACATAATTAAAATCCGAAAATAACTCGTCATAATCGTCATAGCAATACTCTAGAATCTCAAATTTTTTTTTATTACAAAGGTCCCCTTCAGGCAAAACCCAAGTACCCAAAAAGATAGTATTGGCATCTTGGGAAATAGCCAATTCATCAATTCTTACTGGTAAAATATAAAGTTTGATAGGTCAGAGCCTCGATTTATTTCAATTACTATGTATGCTAGAAAAGGAGTCAGCCGAAGTCAATTAAGGCTCAATAAATTTAGATTTGAAGCCCAACTTAGACAGACTTTCTGATAACTTGGACTTCTCTACACCGACTGCCAGCATAGGAAAAGCATAGCAAAGTAACCCAAAGATCGCAGTGTAAAGTATCAACGATATTATAATAGACAAATATATGGATGAGAAAACACACATCACCAAATTCTTTAATGCGTAGCCCACTAAAATTGCAAGCCCAAGAACATAAAATTGGTAGAACCATTGATATCTCCAATTAAATTCTCGAGCTATAACGTACATGAGTACGTTTACCATAACGAAATTGATTATAACCATTTTCCATGCCAATCCTTCAGAGCCCATATTAAGTCCAGGTAGTACAGCCTCTGGAGGTGCAAGTGTATAGTAGGAAGCAGCAATGCCAGCTATAACAGCAACAGAGCCGATTATAGTGTGGATTTTTACTTTTTTCGTTGCTAACAGCAGTACTCCATTAATTTGACCCAAACTTTGATGAGCAGTGTAAATTACCATTAGCATAAAAGTTTTATTGCCCGCCGAATAGTCACTACCGAGCAATGTATTGAGGATTTCAGAGGACCAAGGCAGGCTTGCTCCAATAAAAAATGCCGCGCAAACATAAATAGTACGATTAGTTCTTTGATATAGAGATGACAACAAATCCATATTTTTCTGATGGTAAGCTTCAGCAATTTCTTTCCACAATATCCGTATTATTGAGGTGACTCCTATAGCAACCACGATCATAATATTTGCAGCAACCGCATAGTAGCCTTGCTCGGCGTTACCCCCCCAAGTCTGAAGCATCCACCTATCCAAAAACTCACCAAGAGCCACCAACCACCCATAGGGAATGAGAGGCTTACAATAAACCCAAAACTCGCCCAGAACTGATGAAAAGGTATCAGATATATTTTCCAATCCCACATACATTCGAGCAGCCAAAAAAGCCCCTGCAGACCATTCCAAAGTCAAAATTGTAAATAAAATTGGTAGTGTTATTAAGTCAGCATATTCCAGTAATAAAATCATTACTAAGTTAATTGAAACAATTACCGTCCCAAGTTTTTGTACTTTAATTGTTTGCCTCTGTGCCTCTGCCATCTGAGATGCTACCTGCCATCCACTATGCTGCATGAAAGTGGCAGTTAAGGCCAAAATAATTAAAAAGCGATTCTCATTAACCCAAACCTTTTCTAAAACTTCATCCGGCAATATAAGTCCGACTAAAAGCAATGAAACAACTAACTGAAACGCCATCCAACATAAATACATATTTATAAACTTCTTACTACGCGTCTTTTCTGACAAAAAAGTAAAGAAAGCATGGGAGCTAGACATATCTAACAGAGACTTAAACGCTAAAAATGAAGCTAGTAAAAAGGCCATCCTTCCATAGTTTTCGACACCTAAAAATCTTGCTAACAATATCGTTGTGGCGAGCGTTAGCCCTCCACGTACAATATTGAAAACTATACTTATAGAGAAACGAGAGAGAATACTTTGGTAGATTTCCAAGAAAAATACTCCTTTAATACAATGCCCTTAGAAGGAATTTCATTTCACTGATAGGCTCGTGTTATTTAAGGCCAAAAATTCAATAGTATACATTTTCGATTTCCCATTGATATTAAAGATGTTGATAAGATGTTTGCTTATAAAATTTAAGTGCCTCGACGACAGAAACATTTTGGTTAATTAGTCACATGTGGATATTTTTAATTAGGGCAAAACTGACTTTATCTAGGTATCGCCTTAATTAATTTGAAAAATTCTGTAGCTATTATCAGCCATAATGTATTTGCAATTTACATCCGCCGATCTGCACAATTCGGTTATATAAGATTGATTCCTCAATAAACCATGATAACGAGAGAGCCCAAATGCTTTCAGAAAGCTTCCAAAGAGTTCAGAACTAAATCTTTTAAAGAGGCTCTTTGAATCTATATCTATCGTCGCCAACAAAAGGGATTTTTCCTGATTTTTGACAAGCTTTAGGAGCCTTAGTAACTCAATGTCTTTTAAAGCATAATCCACTCCCCACATAGTAAATATGTCGCAGTCATCAAAAATAGTTAAGTCATCAACTAAGGCATCGAACGATGCAAAATCGCAATGCTCCGACATAAACGGCGGGCACGCTTTATGTTTCACCAAACTATCTAGATCATGGTCACTCAACACAAATTTTAAATGTGGGAATATTGTCTTTATTGCCCAAGATTGCGAAAAAGGTACTCCTCCTATATCACCCACTTTATTAAAGGCTGAAAAATCAAATTTTTCGCACAACAAGCTAGCAGATGAGATCTTATCTGCATCCTGAAAGATCATACGAAAATAATTCTGTAGTGTTGAATTGGAGTAAAAAACGAATCTATCAGCTCTTGTCAGACCCCAATCAGATCCTTTGTATATACCGGAACCCTTTTTAACTAAAATAGGATCTCTTGTGTAACTTGAATGACTATTTAAAATCTTGAAAAAATTTGATAGGTTGCTCATTTTTTACTCTTCACTCTTCTTATCAGTCGTTCTTCAGCCAATATTCTTTTGTTACCTATTAGAATAATATGTTAGACAGAATTTCTAATGACCAGCTAACAATGGAATCAGTAAAAGTTACTTCTTAGAAATAACTAATACTTTATTTTCTCCTAATTGACGATTGGAAATACTTCGAAAAACAGTCCTGGCAATTGTACTTAATATATTTGCCAAAACCCTAAACCTTATAAATCTACCTATTTGTCTTAAAGGCATTGTGTAAAGTCTAAATTGAAAGTTAGGGAAAAGGGTAACCAACTTGCTATAGTTTGTTGATAAACTTTCTGGGTTATTCCATAGTTGGAAAATAACAAGTTTACCTTTTTCTGACAACTCATCAGTTAAGTGAGCTAGATACTGCTTGTGATCATTAAGGTCACTAGTCCGGGTAAAAGGGTAAAATTCAAATGCATAAATTAAGTCTGCACAAAAAACCTGATCTTTATGTTCTGGATTTACCGCCTCACATAGAAATTGGCAATTTGGAAAGTTCTTCTTACCGAATGCTATTGCATCCTCAGATATATCCATACCAATCACTTCAGCACAAGGATATTCATTACTAATCTCATTCGTCGTAAAACCTAATCCACAACCTAAATCATAAATTTTTTCGGGAATGAATCCACCTAAAATTTTCTTTATGGCTTTGACGCGATAACTTGGAGTTATTTCATTATGAGAACTTATTGCGGATTTAGTAGCGTCATTTGTGCTAAGCATTACTTTGTATGAACCGAAATCATTATGAACGTCTACTTCACCTAGTTCATTTTTATTTCGAAACTTCTTCTCGGATTTTTCGAGATTTTGTGGCTTCCACCAATCACTATTTTCCATATCAATACGCTCACTTATATTAAAAAGTCTCACCATAAATGGCAAGTTCATAACTTGAAGGCATATATATCTGAGATGATAAGAACTATTTTAAAGCTATATAACACTTTATCATTTCTATCTAACAAAAGAGCCTAAAGAGTTTTTTGCCCAATTAAATAAGTTACTTAAAACGATTTTTTCGATTTATATTTAAAAGCCTTTAAATTAGCGGTATCTTCTTCCCAAATGTAGTCTCTATTGGCAATTTGCCAATCATCACCATAAGTTAATTTCAAATATTCTTCACTTTTAACGGGAACTCTTATTTCTTTTTGCTTGAAGACGATTGTCTTAGTGCTCATTAATTTAGTGGGATATGCTGTGCCAATATAAAGATAGCGACTTCGCGCAAATTCGTATATCTTTTCTCGCATTCTCTTTGTTAAAAAAAAAGCAACTAAAAATAGTACATATCTAATAGCAAAAATAGCAGCTGGATCTTTTTCCTTGTTATTTTTAGGTGATCTTTTATCATTTTCAAATATTTTAGACGTTATTTGTACTATTAATTTATCAACTTTCCCCAATGGGTTAGATGCCCACTTGACGGAAGTTTCTCCATCATGCTCCGAATACATATTAATATCTAAGTGAACATCATCGATTTTGAAACGAAGAGAGTCCGTAACTGGTAGCACTTCAATATAATTAAATCCGTGAGCTTTTAAAGTCTCAATGATTTCTAATGAAGAAATTTCTGACTTCCAAACGCCAAGATCAACATCTGAATCCCATGGCAGGATTCTATTTTCTCTTACAATGCCTAGAAGAGTGCCATCAGTGACCCAATAATCAATTTTTAGAGTCTCTAAAATATCAATCGCTTTGAATAACACTGATTCCATTGTGATTTTATTTTTCATGCCTTTTTTCCAAAAAAAAGAAAATTTATCGAAAAATGAAGAAAATAATAAGTTTTTTCTTCAGATAAATATCATTTAAATTAATAAAGAAGTTGTTAAGTAATTTTATTACTTCAAAGAAATAATCAAAGATTTGCATAGGAGTTTTTAGTAGGTAATTTTCTACTTTTGCGACCTATTCCCAACACCGAACCGAATATTTGTTGCGCAAGATCTTGCACCATCTAAAGACTCTTTAAACTCTTCACAAGATATTCATTATCCAAGGTATCTCGAACCGCCACTCTTATAAACTGATCATTGACACTCTTTTTTACTGAGCAATCTTTGATCAAGATAGAGTGCTTGCTGAAAAGCTCTGATGCTATTTGATGAGATTTTTTACCAACTACCTTGCAAAAAATATAGTTTGCTTGAGATTCGTAGGGCTGAAGAAAGTCTATTCCACACAAGCCCTGAAAAAGTTCTCTTCGCGCCCTAATCAACTTATCACAGCTTTCTCTATATTCAGACTTATACTTACCAATGATTTGCATATAAAACTCTGCCACTGAATTAATATTCCAAATAGGAACGCTCTTCTTAATACTATTTATAAGATGAAAGTTCGAGGATGCGAGAACGCCTAGTCTTAGACCACCGACGCCGTAACTTTTTCCTATGCTTTTAATCACGATAAGGTTAGGAAATTCATTAAGATCATTCTGATTCAAAACAGAAGATTCAAAGCCGTTCTCAGCAAAATCCAAGAACGATTCATCTATTACCAAATATTTATCTTCAGATCTCATGCTTTCTAAAATTCTAATGATGTCTTCATACGGGATAAAATTACCCGATGGGTTATCAGGATTAATCAATATTACTCCATCGTTAGTTGCCGCCAAACGAAGAATATCGTTAATGTCATATGTAAATCCTTCCCTATCCGAAACCTGCAGATCAGTTCTTTGAAATCGAGCAGTATACTCTTCGAAGGTTGGTCCATAAATACCAAATTTTCCCTTCAAACTTTCAGTAACTTGATCGATTAATTCAGCAGCGCCATTACCTAAAACGATGCAAGACTCCGAAACACCAAAGAGATTTGCGGCTAAAAGCGCTTGCACGTTTTGGCTCGAAGGGTACGAATGCATCAATTTGGGCAGACTGAACTTAATCTCATCATTTAAAGCCTTCGGTGGGAAAAATGGATTAACCAGATAACAAAAATCTTTAAGTCCGTCATAGCGCCAATAACCTCCGTACCTTTTTGATATTAAATCATATTGCTTATCACATTCAGAAAATAATACATTGGCATTATCTAAGTCTTGTTTGTCATCAATTTCGTACCAGGTTTGGTTGTTTAGAGGTAGCGCAAACAGTTGATGCGTATCGAGATTTACAATAACCTTTAACACTTGTTCATAATATTCATTATTGCCAAGCGCATTAGCGTACGCCTCCAAAAAAGGTAGATACAAATTATTTAGAAAGCTTTTTGAAAATTTATAAATATTGACCGTCTTATAATATTCATTAACATGATCATAATTGAAACTAGTTTTAGGGATGAAATGGCTTATTGAAAAATCCTTATTCATTTTAACGACAGTGCCGTCCATCCATGCTTTATATCTATCGACTACCGCTAAATTTTCTAATTTGTTTTTAATGACCATATCTAAAATTTTTGGATCAAATATTAGATCGCTCTCAATCAAAATAGTGTCGTCTTCTAGCAAGTAATTCCTTGCGAGATAGATAGAATAAATATTATTTGTAGTAGCATAATCATCATTCTCTACATAAACGATTTCTACTCCCTTGTAACTATGTCCCAAAAAATTTATAAGATTTTCTTTCTGATACCCAACTATTAATATTATTCTATTAATTGGGTGTGTAGTTGCAGCATCAAGGCAACGCTCAATCAATGTTTTCCCTGCAACTTCAACCATCGCCTTAGTCTGATTTTTGGTCTCGCTGCCGAGCCTTTTACCCATTCCGGCTGCAGGTATCAAAATTTGCATCTTCTACTCCAATCGTTTTTAAAAGAATTACTTATTTTCCAAAGGTAGTCATAAAAAATGAAGCCACTTAAGATTTTTAATTGCCGAGCCAAAATCTGATGATTAAGAAAGTTTTTTATAGTAAAGAGCAATTCTTAGATACTCGCTTTTTCCAAAAATTCTAAGGCGGCCCAGAAGCCCTGCCCGTTATTTTTATGCCCTTGCCAAACTTCTGGCAAAAACATGATACCAGAGGCTACCGATGCTAAATCTCTTGCCAATTCTTGAAAGTCTACGTCGCCATCGCCAATCTGTATTCCCTCACCATCGGTACCGAGTGCATCAACTATATGTATATGGGCAATATGAGGTCCAATTAATCTGATTGCATCCGTCAGTGAGGTCCCAAGATAGGTACACGCCATCATAGTATGAGAAACATCAAAACAAACTCTAAAGCCACTTTTCTCACAAAACTGAACAATCTCATTTGGATCAACAAATAGATTGTGATAACTTTGACCTCCAAAATGCCAAGGGAAAGGCGGCATTGTTTGAATTATGATTTCAATGCCATCTTTATTTAACATAGATAATGAACTTTCTAAAGTCTTGTAGCGCTCTGCAACTTCTTTATGATCCATAAATCCATCTGAACTAAAACCACCTGCATTAACAACAATTACAGGTCGATTTGTTTTAGGAAAGAACTCTTTTAGGTGCCGAGTAATCTCGCAAACCCTTTGAAGTTCATTAATAGAGTGTTCACGATAATCTAAGTCAAGGGATGTCAAATCTAAAATATGATCTTCAGAAAAGAGCTCTGGGGCATGGACTGCGAAATCAATTTTTTGCTCATCTCTAAAAAAATTATCTAGATCAAATTCTAGATCTTGATAACTTAAATGAAATTCTACAAAATCAAAATTTGACATGCTAGATAGTGCTTTGTAGTCATGATATCGGACTGGGATACCGAAAGGACGACCAAAGCTGTATTCTCTAGGCTGGATCATCTTGTCAGTAAGGTCTTCCTCAAAAAAAAAGTCCCCAGCTTTTAATGAGCGCATTGCTGTCCTACCTAATAATTGCTTAATGTATATAGGTTGAAGACCCTGCCCTGGACTTTTTATATCGAGCATCTCTTTTTTTATAGTATCACCCTTTTTAATAGAGGTTTTAGCTATGATACTTTTTGCTAGGGTTTCTCTGTTGAGCATTTCTCCCTGTGTAATTATTCGTTCATCCCCATTTCCTAGAGACTCTTCTACGGCCCTAATATCAGAGACCATACATTTGAAATCCTCAGGGAGTAGAGATACTTTATGATCGTTACCTTCCATTGATTGATCAACAGTAAGGTGTTTCTCTATAATTTTTGCTCCAAAAGCTATCGCTGCAACTGGAACAGAAGTACCTCTTTCATGCCCAGAATAACCTACCAATCCTCCAGAAATTTTCCTAAGCTTTTTTATATAAGTGAGATTAACGTCTTTGAAGGGAGTCGGATAAGTTGAATTACAGTGCAGAAGACTAAAGACTGCACCTCGTTGCCGCAAAAAATTAGCTGTTTGTTTTATTTCAATCTCGCTAGCCATTCCTGTTGAACATATTAGAGGCTTACCAGTGCCTATAAGACTTTCTAAAAAAGGATGATTAGTTAAGTCAGCAGATGCGACCTTATAAAACTCCATTCCATATTCTTCAAGAGCCTCCAAGCTAACTAGATCCCATGGAGTGCAAAGCGGAATGAAACCTTTCGATTTGCAATAATCAAAAACTTCGAAAAGCTGCTTGTTATCCAACTGAAATTTAGAAAGCAAGTCTAAGGTATACTGAGTACCAAGATCCGCCGAATCATCCCTATCTCCGAACGACTTGTAAAGAGTTGATAAATCTCTCATTTGAAATTTGACACAGTCGGCTCCAGCATCATGTGCCAAATCTACTAGCGTCTTAGCGAGCTCCATGCTCCCATTATGGTTATTCCCTATCTCGGCAATTATAAAAGCGGGATCATTATCTGAAATTACTCTCCCTCCAACAGAAAAACCATCTTCATTTTTTTTTGCTATAGAAACCAATTTTCGAGATGAATCTAGTAACGGTATAGTATCTATAGCAGCAGAAAATTTTCTCTGGACATATGAATTTCCTGAATCTATAAACGCCCAGCATACATCTTCATTCATAATCTCTGTTACTCCTAAAGTTAAATCAAAATCTGGTACAGATGTAACCCAGCGTCTAAAATCTCCGTCAGTTACACTTCCCAAAAGAGAGCCGTTGTTAGCCAAAACAAAAATTATGCGCCTTTTATTAGCATTAATTTTTTCTAAGGCTCTTAATATTGTTTCTGATTCGAAAACTACATATTCAGAAATTTTTTTGTGAATTAACATTAATCTGTTATCCCATGCTTATTTTTTAAAATCGCTTCTATCACTAACCAGTCAAGAGGTTTATCAATTTCAAAACTATCCTCTTCTTGCATGATAAATCTACCTATTTTTCCACAAAGACGATTCTTTGTCTTTTTTAACAGTTCGGATTTTGTTATGTATATTGAACCATTCTCTTTTAGCCTTATCTGTTTCGGATCAATATCTTGACGCCTTGGCCTAGATTCATAGTCATATAAAGCAATCAAATTTTTATTGTCCTCCCAAAGAAAGTGCCAAAACTCACAAACGCTTAGCAGAGAGTCAGATCCGCTTGAAATAAAATACTCTATAGCCTGATCAATAGAATCATTTTCTCTAACTGGCGACGTAGCCTGAAGCAGAACTACGTTATCAGGTATATATCCTTCATTGGATTCCAATAAATTGAGTACGTGAATCATTGCAGACTCTGTAGTGGCAAAATCATCAGATAAACTCTCAGGACGCAGAAAAGGAACTTCTGCTCCAAATTCCTTTGCAATATCTGCTATTTCATTCGAATCGGTACTGACAATAACTCTGTCCACATGACGAGATGTGCAAGCATTCGCTATCGACCATGCTATTAATGGTTTACCGGCAATGATTTTTATATTCTTACCTGGTATCCCTTTTGAACCAGATCGAGCTGGAATAATAACCAGATTTTTCATAAAAGATTCACTATAGTTTGGTTAATCAATTGTCTAGAAAAAAAAGAACCCATTAAGGATTTCATTAAACTCTTCCATATTGCCCTTTAAAGTATAATAAATATATTTTTTATTTGAGATCTAATCAGAGACATTTTTTAAGCCTTAATACAACTTATATTAAATCTAAATTTAGCGTTTCCATAATGAGGAATCGCATGATCAAAAAATTCTATACTTCTCATACCGCAAGCTTTTAATTTACTCACAAGGTTTCCTTTATCAAGAAATAAATGCTCAAGGCCTCTATAATTTTCGTAATAATCATCTGGATTTTTATATGCTAGCATCCTTTCGTTATGGTAATTGTCTTCTTTATTTTTATCGTTAAGATCTAATAAAACAAGCATTCCGCCTTGATTAATATTTTTACACCATCTCTCAATTACCATATTCGCATAATCTAAATTCGGAAAATACTGAAATACGCTGTGTGAAAAAATAATATCAAAAGAAATATCATCAAACACTTGAGCAATGGCTTCACTTTCAAGAAATTCTGCTTCAGGTAGCGCTTGCCTAGCAATATCTATTAAATTAGAACTATAGTCCAAGCCATAGTAGTGAGCCTGGACGAGCTCATTCAAAGCAAATATGAAGGCTCCACTACCACAACCCAATTCCAAAACATTTGCAGACTCATTCAACTTGGTTCGGTTTA
>MDTG01406134.1_pt1 | contig 11858 bp, 13 predicted proteins | sample 811421 | NCBI WGS metagenome assembly MDTG01 (sample SAMN05326645, study PRJNA326480) | marine metagenome | isolation source: seawater | place: Pacific Ocean: South East | collected 2011 | reverse complement strand
TTTGGGTTGCGAGGGAATCCGCGAAATTAGCAAGAGAAATACTTGGTGCAAATGGTATAACGGATGATTATCCAATAATGAGGCATATGATGAATATTGAAAGTGTCTACACCTATGAAGGTACTCATGAAATGCATACATTAGTTTTAGGCCATGAAATTACAGGCATTCAAGCTTTTAGATAGATAAGATTTTATTCAATGTTAGTTATTGATGATTTGTTCTTTATGTATTGAGAACCTGCTTTCTTCATAAGTCCATATTCGTTTATACTATCTTTCATTTTAAATAAAGTTATGTTTATAAAAATTATTGATGGTATATAGAAAATCCAAAATATATATAGTATAAATTTATAATCTAATAACGCTGATGAAATTAAAAATAATATTAAAAATAGTAGTTCAATTTTCATGAATTGATTTAGGTGGTTAACTATCCTTGCGTTTTTAAATGGTTGTTCTATGATTATATTTATTAGTTTCCATGCAAATATTCTAAAAAAGAAAAATTCTATAGATAATATAAAAATTTTTAAGAAATATGATAATTTTATATTCTGAAAAAAATGAATTTTGTTTATTGGAAGAGGCCAGAAGACATGTATTGGTTCAAATGAAAATAAAATATCAATAATTATATGTAATAGCACACCTAAACAAAAACCATTGAACACAAGCAACAAAGTTGTTTCTTTTTTTATTTCATATATAATTAAGAATAAAAGATAAAGTGTCGTTAATGTAATTAGACTATGAGAAAAGCTTCTATGAAACATGAAAATACTTTCTTGCAGATTTAATTGTAATAAAAATCCTAATGGGACAAGAATCAAGTCAATATCAGGGATGATACTTCCAATTAGGAATGATGTAAAAAACCATTTTTTAGAGGGAAGCTTACTTCTTATTAGAAGTGAAAAATATGCATGTAATCCAGTTTGAACCATATTAAATAAATTGAATTAGAAATTATTTTAATCAATAGTAAATTTATTAAAATTTAACAATAAAATTATGCAAATTGATAAGATAAAAGATAAATTAATAAAATTATATCAAAAAAGTTTATATGTCGATGATGTGAATGTTCAAAAACATCCTATTAGAGTCATTGAGTCTTGTAAGTCTCTAATTGGAATTGATAGATTATTGCCTAATCAAAAATTAATTAGATTTTCTGATGAATATTGTAAAAATTTTAAGCTTAATGATATTGAGTTTGATGAAAATCAGTTTGAAATCCCTGCTGTTATTGGCTTTTTAGATCTTGAATTAGCTCTTTTGGATGGCAATATAGAAGATTCATTTAAGAACGCATACTATTTAACAAAAGTCTCTGATGGTAAGCAGATTTTAGAATTTTTACTAGAGTTTTCTATTAAATATGGTACAAATACTTTTCTTTTAATTTTATCAATTATAAGAATGGAGATGTTTGTTGGATTTAAAAATATTTCACCTAGCTTGTTTTTATCTATTAAGTATATAATTTTAGATACTAATAACAGAAAGAAGGAAAGTAATAAGTATGTAAATGAAATTTTAAGTAGTAATGTGATTAATAAAGCAGATTTAAATATTTTTTTAAATTTGTATAGACTGATAGATGAAGATTTAGTTCGCATAGATAAAATTTCTCCATATATATATGAGTCTGCGCGATTAAACTGCAATTTTAAAAAAGAAAAAAATAATGTTAAAGTAATTAAAGATCAGCTTGCTTATGGTAGGATGTGGATTTCTAAATATTTAACTGATTTAGACTATAAAAAGTATAGTGTAAATCTTTTGCTTGATTTGGATGCATTTAGAGCATGCTTTAAAATGTCAAATTCGCAGGAAGAAAATATAGTATTATGGTCTTATTTAAATGAGAATTTATGAATATAGATAAAATTGGTAAATGGAAAGTTACAGTCCTTGAGACGGGAGAGTTTTGGCTAGATGGCGGTGCAATGATGGGTTCTGTTCCTAAAGTGTTATGGGAGAAAACTAACCCTCCTGATGATTTAAATCGAATCTGCCTATCTATGAGATGTTTGCTATTAGATGATGGTGAGAATGTTGTTTTAATTGAAACCGGGATAGGTAATAAGAACTCTCAAAAATTTATTAACATGTTTAATATAAAGCAAGGCAGAAATACTTTAAGTAATACTTTAAGTAAATATAATTACTCATTAGAAAATATAACACATGTAATACTCACTCACTTGCATTTTGATCATGCGGGGGGTGCGACAAAGATTGATGAAAATGGTAAGTTTGTACCTATGTTTCCTAATGCTGAATATTTTATTTCTAAAACAAATTGGGATGCTGGATTAAATCCTAGCCCTAGAGATAGAGCTAGTTATCTTAAAGAAAATTATCTTCCTTTATTAGATAATAAGGTATTGAATTTTGTTGATGATAATACAGAAATAATAGATGGGATTAGTACTTATGTTGTTAATGGGCATACTTATGGTCAGCAGCTTATAAAAATATCTGATTGTAATAGCTCATTGATTTTCTGTTCTGATTTGATACCTCTAAGGTCTCATATTAGATTGCCATGGATTATGGGTTATGATTTAAATGCAGTTTTAACTTTAGAAGAAAAGGATAAGTTTTTAAATTTAGCAGCAAAAAATAATTGGATTTTATTTTTTTATCATGATCCAGATACTATTGCAGTTACAATTAAAAAAGATAGTGATAAGTTTAAAATAGTAAATGAAATTAGAAGAAGAACAAATTAAAAATAAGCTTTTTATTGATGGACTTAATTCATTCCAAGATGCAAATTTTTATGATGCTCATGAGTATTGGGAAGAATTGTGGTCTGATTATTATTTAAAGGATGCCAAGCTTGTTCAGGCTTTAATTCAGCTCTCTGTTGGTTATTTCCATATAACAAATAATAATAAGAATGGTGCCTTAGGTTTGCTTAAAAAATGTAAAAGTAAATTTGAGATGTATGCTCCAGTTTCTAGAAGTATAAATATTGATTATGTTTTAAGTTGTGTAGATAATTCTATTGAAGATTTAAATAGGATTGATAAAATGAGAGATTTTAATTGGAAATTAGTGCCTGATTTAAGAAAAGATGGATAAGGAACAATTTAATATTAATGTTTATTCAAATGATGCCAAATTTTGTAGTTCGCTAGCTGTAGAATGTAATAAATATGGATTTGAGTTAACTTTTTTTGAGGAACATGATATAAACAATAAAAAGTTGTTAGAGTCAGCTCTTATTTCAGTTGTCATTATAGATTTAACTGAAATTAAAAATATAGATCCATATATGCTTGGCGATAAGATGAGAATTTTATCAGATTTGCCTATTTTTGGTGTCCTTGATAGGTTTAATAGAGAAAATCAAAATCGAGCAAAAAAATGTGGTTTCGACTTAGTATTTACCAAATCAATGTTATTGAAAAGCATAAAAGAAGTTGTTATTCATATTTCAAATGAATGATAAATTGATTTAATTTAGCTTGTAATGGTTAGGCATATAATTATAAATTAATTTAATTAAAATAAAAGACTAATGTTAAGTAGCAGAAAAGAAGAGGAAAGAAATTTAAGAAAAAAGCGTATTATTGATGGTGCTTTAAAAGTTTTTAATGATGTAGGAATTGAAAAAACAACTATGGATGAGATTGCTGCAGAGTCAGGTTTTGGTAAAGCAACATTATACTATTATTTTTCTTCAAAGGATGAAGTTTTTGTTGAGATTATGGAATATGGTTGGGAAAAATTGTGGGAAGGAATTGAAAGTAAAATTATTGATGAACTTGGGCCAAGAAAAAAGTTTATAAGTATAGTTAAAGAAATGGCTCGTATAGTTACGGAAAATAAGATTATGTATGGTTTTTTATTTACTGCACCTAATTTCATTCAGGACCCCAAATTGCAAACTTGGAAAACATATCAAAAAAGATTATATGCAATTTTACAAAGTATTATTGAGGAAGGTATTAAGAAGAAAGAATTTTTAAATATTGATTCTAAATTATTAATGAAAGCTATTGGTGGTTTATTCCATCAATTATTAATTAGTAATGATGAGGATTTAAAAGAAAAGGATTTTGAGTTAATGTTGAAAAATTTTTTAAAACCTAATGCTAAGTAAGATAAAGAAAAGAATTAAAGATTTATATGATAAATATGGCTGGAAACTAGCTATTGCAATTTTTTTTTATTATTTAATAAGAGATGTTACATTGTATATTTTGATTCCTTGGTATCTTGCCAAAAATTATTTTAATTAAATATTTATTTGACAATATTTTTAATGTAAATGAGACTCAGTCGCATTAAATTATACTATTAAATATTTATTGAAATGAGCGAAAGTAGTAAAAATTATAATTCTACCAAAGAGAAGTGGTGTAATTTTAAATCAAATCCTAACAATGAAAAAATTAGAATAAGGGATGCTGCTAAGCAATTGTCTTGCAGTGAAGCTGAATTGTTAAGCACAGAAGTAGATGGTAGTAATATTAAATTTTTATTTATAGAAAATTTTAATATTTTTTTTAAAGATCTTCTTAAGATTGATAAAATAATGTTTTTAATCCGAACCGATTCAGTTGTTCATGAGAAAATAGTAATGACATCCTCATTAAGATATACAGAAAATAAATTTTATGATATTGAAGATGAATCTCCAGTTTTATTGTTTAATTATGAAGTAATTATGTTTTCTTTTTATGAAAGAAAGCAGCATGGCAAGAAATTTTTAAGAAGTTTTCAGTTTTTTGATATTAATGGAGATTCTGTAATTAAAATATATTTAAAAAGTAAAAATGAATTAAAATTTGATGCTTTATCAAATAAGTATGTTATTAGTTATAATTTTGAAGTACAAGATAAAGTAGACAAGATGATGAAAAGCACGTCAAGTAAAGCTAATAATTGGGTGAATCAATATAATTTATTTGATGATTATTATTCTAGTAAATTTGTTAATAAGACTTTATTAAGAAAAATTTTTGAAGAAGTATCTAAAGCATCTTTTCCTATAAGTATCTATTGTATAGTAGATAAAGTCATACAATTTCACAATGGTCTTATAAAAAATATAGTTGATTTTGGTCCATGGTTAAATATAATTGATAAAACATTTAATATACATGCTATGGAAAATAAAATAGATAAAAATCATTTGTTTACATATAATTATGATGAAAATATTTATTATTCAATTGAATTTTTTGATGTTAATAATCTTCATGTGCTTGGTATTAGAGCTTGTTCTGGATTTGAGGAAGATTTTAATAAAATTTTAATTAAAATAGGAGTAATAGATGAGATTTAAATTTAATTTCATAGTTTGTTTAATGATGGGAAGTTTTGTTTTTTCTGATGAAACTGATAGGTTTGTTTCAATAGGAGGATGTGTTACTGAGACTTTATTTGCGATTGGCGTTGGAGAAAAAATTGTTGCTGTTGATCAATCAAGTACTTTGCCAAAAATTGTTAAAGATTTGCCACAAGTAGGGTATATAAGATCTATTTCAAGTGAAGGTATACTATCGATGCTTCCTACCCAAATTTTCACAACAACTGATATTGGTCCTCCAAATGTAATAAAGCAGTTAGGTGATAGTGGCGTAAAATTACATATTTTTGATTCTCCTTATTCATTTGACGGAATATTAAATTTAATCACAAGTTTATCTAAAAAAATAGATATGGTTGAAGAAGGAAATAAGTTGAAAATAGAATTGCTAGATATTGATTCAAAAATCAAAAAATCACAATCTAGCTCTTTATCAAAATCTAAAATGGTATTTTTTATGAATCCTGGTAGTGGTTCATATAATGCTGCTGGAGGTAGAACTAAAGCTGATTATCTAATTAATTATATTGGTGGAGAAAATATTTTTAATAATCAATTTAAGAGATATAGTAAAGTTAGTAAGGAAGATATTATAAAATATAATCCAGATGTTATTTTAATAGGTTCAATATCAAATCAATCAAGTGCATCATTTGAAAAAATTTTTATTGATGATGATGATTTTAAAATAATTTCAGCAGTTAATAATAAAAAGATATTTGTTGTAGATATGGGAGAGTATCTTTCTTTTGGACCTAGTTTTGTTAATAATGCATCTTTGTTAATTAATAGGATAAGTTTTGATAATTCAGGAAAGTAATAATAAAAAATATTTTTTTATAATACTTGTTTGTATCCTATTTGTAGTAACTATTTTATCGATTTCATATGGGCCGGTATCTATTTCTATAAAACAGATTTTTGAAATTTTATTGTATAGGTTTGGTTTGATTGATGAGTATTCGTTTAATCAAATACAGGAAACAGTATTAATTAATATACGTTTTCCAAGAATATTTTTAGCTATTTTGGTAGGTGTTGGGTTGGCTACATCAGGAGCAATTCTTCAGGGTTTATTTAGGAACCCTCTTATCGATCCTGGGTTTATAGGTGTGTCTAGCGGGGCTGCTGTAGGTGCAATGATTGCAATAATGTTCTCAGGTTTTTTCGCTTTTTTTATCCCTTCTTTTTTATATCCATTTATTTTGCCAATTTTAGCAATATTGGGTTCTTTTTTAACTACTATCATAGTATATAAAATGTCTAAAATTTTTAATAAGACTAATATTTTAGCAATGTTATTATCTGGTATAGCTGTTAATGCTTTGGCTGGAGCTTTTATTGGTTTGTTTGTTAGCATTTCTAATGATGTCCAGCTGAGAACTTTTACTTTTTGGACCTTAGGAGGATTAGATAATGCAAATTGGTTCATTCTACTAATAACATCAATATTTATTTTAGTTCCTTTTATATTTGTTTATAAAAAAAAGAGTGAGTTAGATATTTTTATGTTAGGAGATGCTGAAGCATCTAATTTAGGCTTGAAAGTAGAAAAATTAAAGAAGACTATAGTTGTAATTTCATCAATTATGGTTGGGATTTCAGTTGCGTTTTGTGGTATGATTGGATTTGTTGGATTAGTTACGCCACATCTTGTAAGACTTTTTATTGGCCCAAATCATAAAAACTTAATTTCTGGTTCAGCTTTATTGGGTGCAATATTATTAACATTGTCAGATTTGATTGCAAAAACAATCATTGCTCCAGCTCAATTACCAATAGGTGTCGTAACCTCAGCAATAGGAGCACCATTTTTTGTATGGTTAATTATTAATCAAAAGAGAAGGTTTAACTATTCTGAATAATCAAATATTAACAGTAGAATCTTTAAGTTATTACATAGATAATAAGTTTATTATAAATAATATTTCATTTGAAATGATTTCTGGAGATATGATATCTATTATTGGTCCAAATGGGTCAGGTAAAAGTACACTTATTAAATTATTATCTGATGAAATTTTTCCAACATCAGGTAATATTTTATTTAAAAACAAGGAAAATACCTCATGGGATTTAAATGATATTGCAAAACTAAGATCTATTTTGCCTCAATCTAATCATTTATCATTCCCTTTTTCTGTTTGTGATATTATAAAAATGGGTAGATACCCTTTTAGAGGCAATGATACAAATAAATATAGTCAAGATGTTTGTGATCATTTAATAGAAATATTTGATTTAATAAAACAAAAAAAACAGAATTATATAACCTTGTCTGGTGGAGAAAAACAGCGGGTTCAATTAGCTAGAGTTTTTGCGCAAATTTGGTCTGAAAGTGATTATTCTGGTAAGCTGTTGATTTTAGATGAGCCAACATCATTTTTAGATATAAAGCATCAATGTATGCTGTTTGATTTTTTAAGAAAATTAAATAAAAGGGGTTTAAGTATACTTCTTGTTTTACATGAAATAAATCATGCGATTGTAAATTCAAATAAAATACTTATGCTTAAAGATGGAAATAAAATAGAATTTGGTGATGTTGATGAAGTTATTAATGAAAAAAATTTAGAAAAAATATTTGGTATAAATATTAAATTAACAAAAGATAAAAACACTAATAAACAGTTTGTCTCATACTTTTAGGGAGGACAGAGAAATGAAATCTGATATTAAAGCTCAAGCAATTTCTGAAAAAGATATGCTTTTGAATAATATGAATTCAATTATTTTAAGTACAGTTGATGATAAAAATAAACCTAATGCTAGTTATGCTCCTGCAGCTATTGATGAAAATGGAGATTTTATTATTTATATAAGTAGTTTATCTAAGCATACATTGAATTTATTAATTAATTCTTTTTCTTCTGTTATGATTGTTGAAGATGAATCAAAAACTGAAAATATTTTTGGAAGAAAAAGATTAACTTTAGATGTTACCTCTAAAGAAGTTTATCGAGATACAGATGAATGGAACGAAAAAATTAATTTACTAGAAAATAAATTTGGAGAAACTTTAACTTTTTTAAAAGGTCTTACTGATTTTCATCTTTTTAAGTTAACTCCTTCAGCAGGGCTTCTTGTTCATGGATTTGCAAGAGCTTTTGTTTTTTCTGGCAAAGGTCTTCAGGAAATATCATATTTAAATGATAAAGGTCATTCTAAAAAACAATAATTTTCATATCGAATATTAATTTAGTTTTTCGACTTGTTGGTTGAAAGTGTTTAAATTATCTATATGCTTTACATCTTAATATTATTAAATTTTTTATTTGCTATTGATTACTATACAGGTAGGATTGTAAATCAAGAAGGAAATCCTTTAACCGGTGCTAATATTCACATTGTCGGTACGAATGATGGTACAACTTCAGACTCAGAAGGTTATTTTACAATAGATTTAAATGGTCCCTATTCTTCTGTAAAGATCACGTATATTGGATATGCTCCAAAATTAGTTGACCTTGAATTACAAAATGATGATAATATTATATTGTATCCTAAATCTTTGAATTCTGATGAAATTACAATAACAGGTTTAAGGAGAAAATCATATATAAAAAATACTCCTGTAATGACAAGAGTTATTAGTTCTGAAGATATTGAAAATTCAGGTGTGACATCAGTTAAAGATTTATTAGAAGTGGCGATTCCTAATATTCAAAATGTTATGTCTAGTCATGCTGGAATAAGCAATAATAATGTAAAATTACAAGGTCTTGATAATAGATATATGTTATTTCTAGTTGATGGTAATAGAGTTTCTGGAGAATTTGCTGGTAACCTAGATTTTAATATGCTTAATCTATCAAATGTTGGAAGAGTAGAAGTCGTTGAAGGAGGAATGTCCAGCATATATGGGTCTAGTGCAATTGCAGGCGTAGTAAATATCATATCAAAAAAGAATTATAGTCCTTTTAGTTTTAATTATTCCTATATTTATGATGACCCCATGATTACTTCACAAAATTGCAATATTAATTTAAAAGTAAAAGATTTTAGTTATAATTTAAATTTAGTTAAAGAAAGAACAGATGGCTATGATCTAACTCCGCATTCAATTTCTTATACTTATCCTTTAAAAACGCTAGAACAATATGAAACTAAAACCATTGGACAGAATCTATCTATATTTCTTAATAATTACTTATCATTTGATTTGAAATGGAAAAGATATGAAAACCAAGTATATCAATATCAGAACCATTTTGTGCAAGTTCTTGATAATCAGAATGTGCTTTATCCTAATTATTATTATACATCATATAGATTTAATATGCCTCAATTCAAAAATAATGAATATTCTATTAAATTAAATTATGATAATAATTATCATCATTTTGTATTAAAGTATCATTTTGATAAGTATATTAAAGGGAACTATTTTTTTAATTATACTAATGAAGATTGTGATAACATGAATATTAATTATTATTGTAATAATGATGATAATCTTCAATCTCAGGAATTTATTAATGCAGAGAATTATAATAAAAATATTTTTTTAAAATATGATTTAAAGTTTAAAGAAAACAATTTTTTTACAATTGGTTTTGAGGAAAATCATAATAAATATAGTTCTTTTAATATATATAATCACTTAGGTGATAACAATAATGATGGGCAATGTGGTACGGGCACTCCTTGGGATCCAAACGATTGTCTAGTCCAATCAATTTTCGGTGGTCATGATGATGTTAAGATCTATAATAAAAAGGCTTTTTTCTTAGGTTCTCAATCTTCATTTAATGGAGTTGACATTCTTTCTATATCAGTAAGAAATATTATATCAAATAATTTTGGAGATAAATTAATCTATTCTGCTGCATATCTAATAAAGGATAAATTATATAATTATAGGATAAATTATAGCAGAGGATTTAGAATTCCTTCTATTAAAGAGCTATATTATGACTTTCAAAGTCACCCTCCTCCAATTCTAGGAAATCCAGATTTAAAATCTACTATAAATAATTATTTTTCAATTTCAATGTCAAATAGAAATTTTAATAATAATAGTTCTATTGAAGTTTATTACAATGATGTTAAAGATATGATAGGTATAAGTTATGCTGATACAGATAATGATGGACAGGATGACATTTTATTATATGATAATTTTAAAAAAGTGATAATAATGGGATTGAATTATCATTATGAGTATTTAGATAGTAAAAATAGTGCAAAATTTGTATATAATTATACTAATCCAATTTCTAACAATCTTGATCCAAAGACATTAATTTCTATGCATTCATTTAATATAAAATATTCGAGAATAATCGTTCCAAATAAGATAAGCTTAATATTGAATACTAAATTTTCAGGAGAAAAGTTCACTGTTTATAATTCAGATAAATTAGTTTTAGATGATTATTTTATTACAAGCGCTTTTTTTTCATTTAAAGTAGGTAAGTATATCAAACTTAATTTAGGATGTAAAAATATATTTGATTATGTTGATGATAGGTCTCGATTAGATGATGATTATCTTAGAGATATATTAACAACATACGATCCTGGCCGCAGGTATTTTATAGATTTTAAATTTTCTTACCAAGATTTCTCTCGTTAAAAAAACACTTATAATTCTAAAAATCGACTAAATAGTCGAAAAAAAATATTGCACCATATTTATAGATTAATTTAAATTATGATAATGAGAATGAATCTCATTTAAGATAATGGAATAATTTTAGATAGGAGTAAGTATGAAAAAACTTTCAAATTTTATTATATTTTTAACTTTTAGTATGTTTTTTGCAAGTGAGGTAAATCATTCATTGCAAACAATTGAATATAGATTACATAATGGTCATAGAGATGAAGTTGTGTATGTAGATGCTTCAAGTTTTTCAGAATGGGCATATTTTTCTTTTGATACACATAGTGTTGTTGAAGTTGATGATCCTGAAAATTCTCTAGATTGGGATTTAGCATTTCAGAGGAAACATATTAGAACAAATAGTGGATTGTCTGGAATCGGTAGTGGTGGTGGATATGTAGATAATACAATGACATGGCTAGACGAATGGACAAATATAAATTCTATTCCTGAAAATATTACTTTCGTCGAGGATGAAGAGATGTGCTGCTTTTATGATATTACTACTCATACTTTTTCATTATCAATTATAAAAAATGCTGCTCTTGATCAATGGGGTGACTTTAACCAAAATCAGGTTATGGAAATTGAAAATTATGTAATGTTTGTAAAGAGCGCTGATGGTGAAGATGTTGCTAAATTCTGGCCATATGAATATTATGCTACTAATGCTGGAGGAGGACATCTTGATATAAGATATGATATTTTAGATACAGATTCATCTGATGGAGGAGATGACTGTGCGAGTGGTAATTATGATTGTGCTGGTTTATGTGATGGGAGTGCTTTAGCTGATGATTGTGGTGAGTGTTTATCAGGATATTGTTATGATTATGTCTCACATCAAGTAACAACAGGTGACTGTGATGGTCCAACTGAGATGTGGGTTGCTGCTGATTCTCCATCTAATCCA
>MDTG01380094.1_pt1 | contig 11858 bp, 11 predicted proteins | sample 811421 | NCBI WGS metagenome assembly MDTG01 (sample SAMN05326645, study PRJNA326480) | marine metagenome | isolation source: seawater | place: Pacific Ocean: South East | collected 2011 | reverse complement strand
GGTTCGATTATAAATATTTCTACTTATGCCGTTTTTGAACCTGAAAAAGCTTTTCCAACATCAGGTATATTTAGATCTAGTCTTGCTGCATTTACAAAAATTTATTCTGATGAGTACGCGAAATACAATATAAGAATTAATAATATACTTCCTGGTTTTATTGATAGTATTCAAGCTAAACAAGAATTTGTGAGCAGAATACCTTTAAAAAGAGTAGGTAAGATGAAAGAAATTTCAGCTATGGTTGAATTGTTAGCCACTGATAAGGGAGGTTATATTACAGGTCAAAATATTAGAATTGATGGTGGTATATCGAGATCTGTCTAAAATGTCGAAAAAAAATATCAAACTTTTAAATAAAAAATTTAATAGACCAATTACATGTTTAACAGCATACTCCTCTCCAGTTGCTAAAATAATTGATGGTTTAGTTGATTTAGTTTTAGTTGGTGATTCATTGGGCACAACATTGTATGGAATGAAAAATACACAATCAGTAACACTTGAAATGATGATTAACCATGGTGCTGCAGTTTGTAATTTCATTAACAAAAGTATTACAATGGTAGATATGCCATATAAAACTTATGATAATAAATCTGAAGCGTTTAAAAATTCAGCAAAATTGTTAGGTAGAGTTAATACTAATATGTTGAAGATTGAGATTAATAAATCGAAATTGGATGTTTTAGAACATTTATCAAATAAAAAAATAAATGTAGTAGCGCATTTAGGTGTAACACCACAAAGCTTTAGAGATTTTAAAAAAATTAAAGTTTTAGGAAAAAAAGATAAGGAGATAGAAGAACTTTTAGTACTTGCTAAAGAAGCAGAGAGCGCTGGTGCTAAGGCATTACTTTTGGAGTGTGTTACAAAGAAAACAGCAAAAATTATAACTGACAAGGTTGCAATACCAACAATTGGAATAGGTGCTTCAAATTCTTGTGATGGCCAAATAATTGTCATGGATGATTTAGTTAATTTAGAGCCAGATAAAAAAAGCCCTAGGTTTGTGAAGAAATATACAAATATTGAGAAAGTTATTAAATCTTCAGTAAAAAAATATGTAAATGAGGTAAGGAAGAGAAAATTTCCATCAATAAAAAATACTTATTACTAACAAATCTTATAAAATAATCCTGTTTTATGATTTAATTGCAATAAATCTCCCGTTGCAATATCATACCATAAGCCATGAACATTTAATTTGTTTTTACTTTCTTTTTTAATAAATGGAATACTCATTAAATTATTGATAGAATTCTTTATATTTTCTCTTTCAAAATAAATACTTTTATTTTTTTCAAATTCATTAGATCCTGAATATTTATAAATAGATTTATTTGATTTTAACCAATCAGATAAATATCTCAAATTTTTTGCAGATTTTTTTTTACTAATTTGATATCCATATTCAACGCCTCCACAATTAGAGTGACCTAATACAATTATGTGTTTAATTTTAAGTGATTTAATTGCATACTCAATTGCAGAGAAAGTAGAGTCATAACTTGTATAATTCTTATAATTAGGCACAACATTTGCTATATTTTGATGAATAAAATAATCTCCAACTTCTCCACCTAATATAGATGTAACTTGTACCCTTGAATCACAACAAGATATTATCATAGCTATAGGTTTCTGTTTATTATTAGCTGCTGATAAGTATAATTTTTTTTTATTTATATATTTCTTATTCTTCCATTGAATGTACTTGTTTATAATTATTTTAGGTAAGGTCTTTATATTCATTGTTAATTAAATTATATTCTAAATAATTTATAATATTTTTGATGAAAGAAGAACAAAAAAGAAAATTTTGTGTTGCCCCAATGATGGGATATACAACTCCATATGCGCGCAAATTGTATAGATCACTCTCAAAGAGAGCTTATTTGTTTACTGAAATGATAGCCTGTAATACAATGTTATTTTCAAAAAATAAGGACTTAATTATAGAAAATGAGTTTCAAAATCCTGTTGCCATTCAAGTTGGTGGTTCAGATTTAAAAGATTTGAAAAAATGTACTAAAATTGCAAAACAATATAATTATGATGAAATTAACTTAAATGTAGGTTGTCCCAGTAAAGCAGTTCAAAAAGGGAGTTTTGGTGCTTGCTTAATGCAAAATAAAAAACTTGTAAGAGAGTGTCTGGAGTCAATGCAAGGAAATGAAATTGAGGTCTCAATTAAATGTAGACTAGGATTAGGAAATAAATTGAATTACGATTATTTTGAAGAATTTATTGATGAAATATTAAAAAGCGAGATCAAAATAGTTTATGTGCATGCAAGGAATGCTTTGTTAGGAGGACTAAGCCCAAAAGAAAACAGAACAATACCTCCTTTAAATTATGAATTTGTAAAAAAAATAAAAAGTAAATACACTAATGTTAGTTTTATTTTAAATGGTGGAATAAATGATTTTAATAAAGTAGAAAATTTATTAACTGAGTTTGATGGAGTGATGTTAGGTAGATTAATTCAAAATAATCCTTTTTGCCTCAAAAATGTAGATAAACATATTTACAATGAGAAAAATGTTACTAATTTTGATGAATCTTCCATAAATAATTATTTTGAATTTATAAAATTAAAGAAGGGTTCAGATTCTATTTTTAGATTGTTAAGCCCAATACTTCAAATTTTCTTTGGAATACCAAATAGCAAAGCAACTAAAATTAAAATTTATGAATATTTAAAAGAAGGTAAAATAGATTTAATTGAAAAAAAATTAATAAGTTTTTTAAAAGAAAATAGACTTATAATTAATTAAAATGGAACATGGTAAGATAAGCTAATAATTTCAACACCAGGATTTTTGTCTCCGATATTAGCGTTAGAAATATGACCAAATGATATACCTATACGATCTAGATTTTCTAATTCATAACTAATTTCAAAAGTAGTTCTAAATTCTATAGAGTTACCAAGTTTTTTTCCATCACCATCATCATAGTAGCCAACGGCAAAGCTAGGAGTAAAGTAAAGACTACTATCCCTATCAGAAAAGAGCTCTCCTAAATTATCTTCGATGTATATACCAGACAAAAGATAAAAGGCGGAGTCACCAGTAAACTCTAAACCAATTAAAGGTTTCAAGTAAAAAAAATTATCTTCCTCAGGACCTATATCAATAAGAACTTTATCTAACCTTTTTTCATATCTAAAATCTGATGTTTGTTCTGTTTGTCCGCCGTCAAATTTAACATCATATATACCAAAACCAAATACGTCGTATCCTTTTGCAAATAGATATTGAGGAATTAACAGAAAAATAATTATTATAAAAAATCTCACAATTTATATTATTAATAAATTAGTGAACTATCAAATAAAAAATTCTTTATCTTGTTGAGAAATATCAAGTAGTGCTTTACTCAATTTTTGGAGAGCTTTTGTCTCAATTTGCCTAACTCTTTCTTTACTTATTTTAAGTTTATTTCCCAATTCGTCGAGAGTGATACTTTTTTCTTTTAGCTTTCTAAGCCTAATTATTATTTTTTCTCTATCAGTTAAAGTTTTTATTGCTTCATCAATATAATGTTTTTTTATGTTAGTATCGTTATATTTTTCAAAAGATTCTTCTGGGTTGTCAGTTTCATCTGCTAGCATACTCAAAAGGTCAGTTTCATTTTCATCATCAACTTTTTGATTTAAAAATAAATCACCACCAGTCAGCCTAGACTCCATATTTTGAACTTCAATTTTTTTAACATTAAGAATTTTAGATACCTCATCTATTTCCTTCTGACCCATAAAATCTGATGATACATCGCTTATTTTTTGTTTAATTTTTTTAAGATTAAAAAAAAGTGCTTTTTGTGAAGCTGTTGAACCAGTCCTAACCACAGACCAGTTTTTAAGTATATAATCCTGGATGGATGCTCTAATCCACCATGATGCATATGTTGAAAGACGAAAATCTTTTTTGGTTTCAAACTTGTCTAAAGCATGCATTATACCCAGAACACCTTCATGTATTAGATCTTCTAAAGGAAGACCGTAACTGGAGTATTTTCTTGCATATGAGATAGCTAACCTTAGGTAAGCATGTAAAATCTTTCTTAGTGATTCTGGATTCTTATTATTCTTCCAATCATCAATTAGAAAAAATTCTTCATTTTTTTCTAGGATAGCTGCGTTTTTAGAAATTTCAATTAAATTTCCACTTAGAAAAGGCATTTTATTCATATGTTTAATTATACGTAAAGAAACTATGTTTGGATCAATTTGATTCAAATAAATCTAAAATTTCCCCATTTTCTCTGAATAATCCTGTGATAATTTTTTTATTCGTTAGAGGTTGTTTAAATAATGTACATACAGTACTATCTCTTTTTATCTTGAAATCTGTATGTTTTGATTCATAACCCCTAACTATTCTTATAAACGTATTATAAGGTTTATTTAATTTTGAAAAATTCTGATAACCCCACCAAAAACAGTCATTTTGTGCAGAAAGTGGTCTTTTTATATCAACGCCTCTATTTACAAATAAAATTTGTTTTGAGCGCGAATATGCTGCATGCTTAAGATTTGAAAAAAATTCTTTGTGACCGGGTATAGACTCAATTCTTTTATTTAAAGTTGAAGTCCATTTTGAAATATTAAGTGTACCAGTATTTACAATTCTCTCAATTTCACCTTTGTCAAAACCATATGATTGAATTGTTTTGTCAACACCATGTGAAAACATCCACTGTATTATTTCAGGAGGATTAGGTGCAGTTTGCAACTGAAGAAGTTTATAAAACATTTCTTCCTGAGCACCTCTAAGAAAAACAACCTCATTTGGTTTTAATTTAAATTTTGACATTAATTCTAACCTAAGTTTTAAAATTTCATTTAAGGTCTCCATAGCTTTAATTCCTAAGCCAATAGTGTTTCCTAAGAAAACAAGCTTGTCATTCTCTTGAAAATTTTTGATTATAAAATCTTTAATTATTAAAAAAGAATCAAAATTAGAATGTATTGAACCAACTGCCCATATTCTATTTACGTCACTAAATTCTATAAATTTTTTTTCTTTGGACAATTTTTATTTATTTCTCAAAATGTTTTCTATTTTTTCAGTGGATTGAAAATAGTCTGTTTTTTCTACTGCTGCTACTTCTCGTGCTAATCTCTCTATAGCAACCTGAAACATTTGTCTTTCACTATATGATTGATCTGCTTGACTATTTTTTCTAAATAAATCACGCACAACTTCAGCAATTTTTATTGGGTCTCCTGAAAAGATTTTTGCGTCGTATTCTTGAGCTCTTCTACTCCACATTATTCTTCTAATTTTTGGTTTTAATTTTAATACATTATAAACATTATCAATAATTTTTTTCGATGAAATTTTTCTTAAACCAACTTCATCTTGTTTGTCTAAAGGAACTCTAATAGTTAGTTTTCCCTGCTCCATTTTAACAACGTAAAATTGAGTTTTAATACTTTGAATTTCCATAGACTCGATTTTTATTATTTCGCCCACTCCGTGTTTTGGGTAGACAACTGTTTCTCCTAATTTAAAATTATTTTGTTTTTTTTGTTTCATTATTTTCCTGGTTTATTACTAAAATGTTTTTCAAATTTATTTTCAATGTTTTGCCATTCTGTAGCATCAACTGGAGGTTCTTTTTTTTCTGAAATATTAGGCCAAAGTTCTGAATATTTTCTATTTATTTCAGCCCACTTTTCCATACCATCTTCAGTATCTGAGTGAATTGCCTCTGCAGGACATTCGGGTTCACATACACCACAATCAATACATTCATCAGGATTGATTACAAGCATATTTTCACCTTCGTAAAAACAATCAACAGGACAAACATCAACGCAATCCATATGTTTGCATTTAATACATTTTTCATCAACTACATAGGTCATAAATCTATTTTTTTATTTTTCTATTTGCTCTTTTTTTTGCATTTCCAGAGTCAATATCAGAAATATACAACAATCCTGACAATCGTCTTATTAAACTAGACTCATACTCATGTATTTCATTATCTGAAAAGACAATTTCCCATAATGTCTCAATTAGCATTAATTTTTTTTCATAATTAAAATTTTTGTTTATTTTTGAAGTATAGTAATACAAGGAATTAGAATTGTTTTTGTTTCCAATACACTCTTCAAGGACCTTATCAACCTCAGAGGGATCCTCCTTAAAAAAATCAGTTAAAGATAAGCGAATTTTTTTTAATTCTTCTTCTGAAATATCACCGTCAGTATATGCGGCTTCAACCATTAATCCACATAGGATGTTCAAATTTTGATCTATTTCATTTTCTTTATCTTGGTTTTCAGATCCGAATATTTTTATCAAAGAATTTAGCAATTACACCTCATTAAATAATTAGATTTTAAAGAAGTTTTTCCAAAACAGCAAAAGGAGAATTTGGATCACGATCTTTATGATTTATATTTAGTTTCTTATTTGTCTTTTTCCTTCTATTTTTTGTTATTTTTCTCTCCTGAGTCTTAGATTTATTTATCTTTTTAGTTAAATCTGTAAAATAAATATTTCTATCATTAACCAAAATTATACTTTTATAACCACAAAAATCTAGAATATCTCTAAGTTGAGTGCTGTTACATCCTACTGGATTCATTAAGTCTGGCGATTCAATAAAAGGGCCAAATTTATATTTTTGTCTTGCAATAAAAAAAATTCTTTCGAAAATATCTACTCTTATTGCAAAATTTTTTAAATTTATATATCCAATCGCATTCCAATAAGTTTTAGGAAATTTTGTATTAGTTTCAAAGGATACTCTACCATCTTCAGGAAGAGGGAATGTATGATCAGATGTGTAATTGTAATAAACTTTCCACAGTATGGCACATAATTCTAAAGGAGCTTTTTTTAAAAGATTAGGTATATAAAAAAATTTAACTCCTATTCTTATGCCTAATTTTGTTAAAATCAGCTTATCACCTTTGTCTATATTTTTTAGAAATGGAACATAATCATCTATAGGCAGCATTCCTAAATTTTCAATACAGTTATAAATAATAGCTCGAACATTTGAAGAAACATCAGTTTCATTGTTATCTTTTGTAAATTGCAATGTCTCAACGATATACGTATCTATCCAATCTTGTAGTTTAGCACTTATTAAAAGTTTATTTTCAGTAGATATAAACTCTGAATTTAAAGCTTCCGCAATTGGTTTGAATATTTTAGATCCTTGGGTCAAAATACCTACAGGTTCCTCACCCCAATATATATTTATTTTTTCATTTAAATTTATATTTTTTATATCTCCTAAATTAATAGAATTATTTGGTGCATTTAAAAATGCTGTGATTTTTTCTTCAATCATATATCTTACTGATTTTTTAACATGAGTTAGAGAAAAAAGAGAGTGAGAATATTGATTTTTAAATAATATTAGGTCAAATCCACTAATAAAACCATATTTTTTATCATCTAATACAATTTCATTATTTTTATTTAATGAAATTTTATCAATTATTTTATCTGATGGAGAGTCAATAAAAAATTTTGAAGAGAAATCTATAAACTTATTTGTGAGACTGTTGTGAAGATTATCTGACAATTCATTCTCAATTTTTTGAGTTTTTTCTTGCCAATAGATTGGGTTTTCTAACCAATTGTGGTGATTAGAAATATATGTCCAAGTTCTGATTTGAGAAATTTTAATAGATAGTTCTGGTATACCCCCATTAAAATTTTCTAACTTAGCTATTTTATTATCAATCCAGTCTTCAGGAATTCTGTAGTTATTTTTTATAATTGTTAAAAACAAATCTTTTAAGAAAAAGAGATAATTGTCATTAAAGACTTTTTCGAAATCTGGAATTCTACAGATGTCCCACAATAAAATAATATTCTCCTTACTTATTAAGTATTTTTTAATTTCATTATCATCAACTAAGTTTTTAAAATTAATTTCATCAATTGCATTTTTTTTATGTATAAAAAAATCTCTTATTGGAAATTGCTTCAATGAACTTAATACCCTCTCTACAGAAGAAAAATCAATATTTGAATTTCTCCAATATATTTTTTGTATCTGATCATAACTATGAGTTTCAATAGATTGAATTATCAATGGATCCAAAGATCCTGCTTGTTTTGTATATCCAAAAGATCCATCATTTTTATATCTACCAGCTCTACCAGCGATTTGACCAATTTCATTTGGTGTTAAATTTCTGTTATATCTGCCATCAAACTTCTCTAGAGAAGTAAAACATACGTGATTAATATTCAAATTTAGACCCATACCAATTGCATCTGTTGCAACTAAATAATCAACTTTATTGTTTTCGTAGAGCTCTACCTGAGAATTTCTAGTTCTTGGACTCAAAGAACCAAGCACAACTGCAGTTCCTCCTTTGTGAGTTCTGATATTTTCTGCAATTTCGTAAACTTTATTAATATTAAAGGCAATTATTGCTGATCTTGGTTTTAACTTAGATAAGTTTTGTTTTGGTAAAAAAGAAAGTTTTGAAAATCTATCTTTTTTTTCAATATTAATGTTTAAAAATAATTTTTTTAATATACTTTCCATAGTGTGAGATCCTAGAAAAATTGTTTCAAAGTTACCTCTAAAATTTAGAATTCTATCAGTAAATATATGGCCCCTTTCATAATCTGCTGCTAATTGAACCTCATCAATAACAACACAATCAAAAATTTTTTTTACGGGCATTGACTCAACTGTACAAAAAAAATATTTTGCTTCTTTTGGAATAATTTTCTCTTCTCCTGTGATCAAGGCAACATTACTTAGTCCAACTCTTTTAATTGCTTTATCATAATTTTCTCTTGCTAGTAATCGAAGGGGAAAACCAAATATCCCATTTGAATAAGATAGAATTTTTTCAAATGCTATAAATGTTTTTCCTGTATTAGTTGGTCCTAAAATAGCAGTAAGATTTTCCTCTTTATAGTTCATTGACCTAGGCTGCTTTTGATATAATTTCGTTCAAGACGTAATTTAAAATCCCTCCAGCTTTAAAGTAATCTAATTCTTTATTTGTATCGATTCTGCACCTGATTTTTATTGATTTGGTTGATTTGGATGCCACCTTACAATCAAGTATCATTTTTGGTTCAAGATTTTTAATACCAAATATTGATATTCGTTCATCTCCTTTTATTTCAAGATTATTTCTATTGTTATTATTCATGAATTCTAGCGGAAGAACCCCCATACCAATAAGGTTAGATCTATGTATTCTCTCAAAGCTTTCTGCAATCACAGCTTTTACTCCTAAAAGTTTTGTGCCTTTAGCGGCCCAATCTCTAGATGAGCCAGTACCGTATTCCTTCCCAGCAATTATTACAGTATCTATATTTTTATTTATATATTCTTGAGCAGCATCATAAATTGACATATTGTCATTAGAAACGAACGATCTAGTTATTCCCCCTTCTGTTCCTGGTAAAATTTCATTTTTAATTCTGATATTAGCAAAAGTACCTCTCATCATAATTTCATGATTTCCTCTACGTGAGCCATATGAATTAAAATTTTTAGCATTAATTTGTCTGTTGCTTAAATATTTTCCAGCTGGGCTATCCGCCTTAATAGAGCCAGCAGGTGAAATATGATCGGTGGTAACACTATCACCGAGTAGAGCTAGTATTCTTGAGTTTAATATATCTTTAGTTTGTATATTTTGATTTGTTTGAAAAAAAGGAGGATGCTTTATGTATGTGCTTGAGCTACTCCAGTTATATGTCATGTTTTTAATACTTTTAATAGACTTCCAATTTTCATCTCCCTCATAGATTTCTTTATATCTTTTTTTAAACATTTTTGGAGATAGACTTTCGTTTAAAAGAATATTAATTTCATCGTTATCTGGCCATAAATCTTTTAAATAAATTTTTATACCTTTTTCAGAAGTGCCTATTGGATCTTTTGATAGATTTAAATTAATATTTCCTGCTATTGCATATGCAACTACAAGAGGTGGAGAAGCTAAGAAATTTGCTTTTACTTCTTGATGAACTCTTCCTTCAAAATTTCTATTACCTGATAAAACTGAACAAACAGTAAGGTTGTTTTCTTTTATTTCATTCGATACCCATTTTTCTAAAGGTCCTGAATTTCCAATGCAAGTTGTGCATCCATAACCTACCAAATTAAAACCTATCTTATCTAAATACTGGGTCAAACCTGCCTTATCTAAATAATCACTAACTACTTTACTACCTGGTGCTAAACTTGTTTTAACCCAAGGTTTGATGTTTAAACCATATTCGATGGCTTTTTTTGCAACTAAGCCAGCAGCTATCATTACGCTTGGATTGGAGGTATTTGTACAACTTGTGATTGCTGCAATCACTACATCTCCAGAATGTAATTTTTTATTATTATTGTTTTTGTCATTTGTTTTATTATCATTTATTTTCTGAAACTCTGTTGGTACATTTTTTAACAAAATTTTGTCTTGTGGTCTTTTAGGACCAGCTAATGAAGGTTCAATGTCTTTGAGATCAATATCTATATTTTCGCTAAAATCTGGATTATAGTTCTTTTCTACCCACATACATTGTTTTTTGGCGTATTTAGTTACAACTTCTAAGTGATGCTGATCTTTTCCTGTTAATTTCAAATAATTTATTGTTTCTTTGTCTATTGGAAAAAAACCACACGTTGCTCCATATTCAGGAGCCATATTAGAAATAGTAGCTCTATCAGCTAAAGATAGATTTTTTAATCCATCCCCATAAAACTCAACAAATTTTCCGACAACATTTTTTTTTCTTAGTATATTGGTTATTGCTAAAACTAGATCAGTGGCTGTTATACCTTCTTTTAAAGATCCATTTAGTTCGAAGCCAACTACTTTTGGTATATTCATTGAAATAGGTTGTCCAAGCATTGCAGCTTCGGCTTCTATTCCGCCAACACCCCATCCAAGAACTGATAAAGAATTCACCATTGTAGTATGACTATCAGTTCCAACAACTGAGTCAGGGAATAAATAATTTTTTCCGTTAATTTTTTTTGTCCATATTGTCTTAGCAATATTCTCTAAGTTTACTTGATGACATATTCCTGCCCCAGGTGGAACAAGATAAAAATTATCAAAAGAACTTTGACCCCATTTTAGAAATTCATATCTTTCTTTATTTCTCTCAAATTCTTTTTTTACATTGTCTTTAAGTGCATTGGCATTTTTATAATTGTCAACCATTACGGAGTGATCAATAACTAAATCAACTCTAGATAAAGGGTTAATTTTTTTTGGCTCTATTCCTCTACTTTTTAATGCATTTCTCATTGCGGCAAGGTCTGCAACAGCTGGAACACCTGTAAAATCTTGCATCAGTACTCTGGTTGGAAAAAAAGCAATTTCTATATCTTTATCTTTACTATAGTATCTCTGTATTGAAGAAAAAACATTATCAATCATTTCTTTATTAATTGTTTCATTATTTTCGTTACGAATTAGGTTTTCTAAAATAATTTTGATAGATATTGGAATTTTACTGAGGCTTACATCAAACTTTTTAGCAACAATACTAAGATCAAAAAACTTATATTTTTGATCATCAACATACAAATATTGTTCAGAATTATAGGAATTAGGATGTTTCATAGTAATTTGATAAGATTAATTATATTTATACAAATAGTATGAAGAAAAATTTTTGTATAGAGAAATGTTTATTTATTATGAGTTTTCTGCCAAAAAATAACAATTAAAATGATAGTCAAAGTAAATTATAAAAAAGAACTGAAAAAAATTGTCATTTTTTAACTTTTGTGAAAACGTTAGGTATATTGTTGACTTTAACCGTAAGTTTTGGGAATAAACTAACAGCCTTTATGTTTGTCACTTTAAAGTGATAAAGGAGGGAGGTTCCTCCGGG
>MDTG01145914.1_pt1 | contig 11858 bp, 10 predicted proteins | sample 811421 | NCBI WGS metagenome assembly MDTG01 (sample SAMN05326645, study PRJNA326480) | marine metagenome | isolation source: seawater | place: Pacific Ocean: South East | collected 2011 | reverse complement strand
TTTGCAGGGAGTATTTGTGAAATTAAGTCCAGGAACATGGACAAGTTTGCCTTTACAATCAAATTCGTATGCATGATAGGGACAAATTACTTTATTGTGAATTAATTTCCCGCCAGACAAAGATGCACCGCGATGTGAACAATCGTCGTCCATGGCAAAATATTGCCCCTGGTTTTTCCAAAAAACGTAGTCATGGTCCCAGATTTTCGCTTTGTAGAGTTTATTGGAACCGACGTTTTCTATTTCGCCAACTACATACCAATGACTTGCATAATAATCGAGTTCTTCTTTCATAGACTCCGATACCATGTTTAAAGGAAGACTCTTGAATTTATTTGAATAAATATACTGTGATGGAAATATGAATCCATAACATATGCAAAATAACGATAAAAAATAGAATACCATTTGATTATTATAAAATGATTTGTTTATTTATTTTAAAGCATAACTATATTAAATAGTAGGTTACACACTAATGTAGAATGTTATATTTTTTATTGCCATGTATACAATATCCATTATATAATCGATTTAATATTATTTATAACGAGGAAGAGAATCCTTTACACATTGCTATTTCGAATTCATTGAATTATTATTTGAATGACATTAAAGAAGAAATACACAAACACGAAAATGAATGGGATATTTATAAAAAACTGACGAATCCGTATGAATTTATTCACACAAGTGTTCCGGATAAAAAGAAAAGTGTATGTAAATACAAACCATTATCGCGTTCGTATTTTAAAATGATCGAAATCGTAAATTATTTCCGTTTGTTGGAAAAATATGGTGAAGAATCTTTGAATAGTTTTCATTTAGCGGAGGGTCCGGGTGGATTTATTGAGGCATTATGTCATTTGCGTCGTAACAAAAACGATAAATACATTGGTATGACGATGTTAAATGACGAAAAAGATCCCAACATACCCGGATGGAAAAAGAGTCAGCAGTTTTTAAACGAAAATGAAAATGTGTTAATTGAAAATGGAAAAGACAAAACGGGTAATATTATGAGCCTAGAAAATTTCGATTATATATACGAGAATTACAAGGGAAAAATGGATATATGCACGGGTGATGGTGGGTTCGATTTTTCCGTTGATTTCAAACACCAGGAGCAAAACATATCAAGTCTTTTGTTTGGGCAAATAGCATATGCATTGGTTATGCAAAAATATCACGGGTCGTTTATATTAAAAATATTCGACTGTTTTTCATATCACACGATTGATTTGCTCGCATTGTTGTCATGTTGTTATGAAAAGGTATATATAACGAAGCCTCAAACGAGTCGCTATGCAAATTCAGAGCGTTATATTGTATGTAAGAATTTTTCGGTGAAGCATAATGAACAGTTATACAATGTTTTGAGGAAACAAATGGAAATTATTTTGCAAAACGGTGAAAAACAAATTGTTCGGTATTTAGATTATAATTATTCGTCGTATTTTATTAATAAAATGGAAGAATGCAATGCGATTTTTGGTCAACAACAAATCGAAAATATATATACTACTTTAAACATGATTATTGAAAAGACGCAAAACAATGATGAATTGATTCAATACAACGTTCAGAAATGTGTAATGTGGTGTAGTAAATACAATGTGTTGTATAATCAAATGTTTGTATAAATAGAATTAAAAAATATAAGATAAATATATAGGCTTATGTCGATTATTCCGGATTATTTATTATTAGAAAGTCAATGTAATGAAAAAATTTGGAGGAATAATACATTCGACAAGGAAATAGAATGTAGGCCTTTACAAAAATTAAATGATGTTCGCAATAGCGTTCCTGAAAACATATTACATGAATTGAATATTTTGCAAGTTATAAGTGAGAAAGATGATAATCCAGATGAGTATATAATAGATACCTTTAAAAAATCACCATTACAACTAAAAGGTGAAGGTGCGTACAACTATGTATTTGGCATTAAGGATAATCCTTTATCAGATTTATTTGTATTACGTTTAACAAACCCACGGTATAATAAAAATATATTGAGACTTAAAAATGAAATACTTGGTCTTAGATACCAGGCTTTATTTGGAAAAAGCGTCGAAGATGGTGGTCATGGATGTCCGAATATAGGAAAGGTATATGATTTTGGGAGTTATATTATTAATAATAATAATAATAATTCAATTATAAAAGTACAAAAACCAACTGAAATAAATGATGTTTCTAATGCTGGAGTTTATGGAATTATTGAAAATATAAAAGGAGGAGATTTATTTGATCGTTTAACTGAATATTCATATAGCATAAATGAAATTAAGACATTAATAAAGAATTTATTAACAACCCTAGTTTGTTTACATGAAAATGGAATTGTCCATTTAGATATAAAACCAGAAAATATTATGCTTGTTCATACAAAAGAATCAACTGTAGAAACAAGGAATACAGATATTAAATTAATCGATTTTGGGTTATGTGGAAAAATAAATCAAGAATTTAATCATGTTAAAGGAACTCCGAAATATACTTCACGATATTTTTTATATGATATCATGGAAACAGACAATCATAAGTTAAATTATACAGATGATATATGGTCAGTTGGGGTATTATTAATGGATTTATTATATGGCATAATAGGTTTGAATAATAATAAAGATAAAGAACTCGTAAATATTGAATTATTTCATAATAGTAAGTTTAGTATACATCCAGTATTAGAATTTTACTGCAATATAAATAAAAAATACGGAAATATGCCATTATTAGAAGATTTTTTTGAAAAAATATTTGGGATAAATAAATATGGAATGCCACGTAATGGATTATCTAGACCTCATGTGTACACTGCAAAAGAATTATTAACACATCCATGGTTGAATGAAGAATATGGTTTAAAAAGGGGTGGAAAAAAAGTGAAACGTAATAAATATAAAAAGAAAAGTTCAAATAAAAAATCGAAACAAAGAAAAAAGAAATCGAAAACGAGTATAAGGAAAACTAAAAAAAATGAAATCATTAGAAGAACGCATTTTGATGTTACCGATTGAATTGCAATATTATATAGATGAATACAATTTTGAACATCGTAATAAAATGAAGTATGTATTTCATGAATTAGAACAATACACTAAAGAAGAGAATTGCGACTTAAGTTTCTGTAATAATTCGAACCCTTCTTACAAAATGTATTGTGTTGAAATGTATTATAGCTATTATCGTTATTGTAGTTGTGATTGTATGGTTAATGGAATAGACGAAATGGACACATTATACGATTATAATCAAATGTTTGTATAAATAGAATTAAAAATCAGAATTCTATTTATCCGAGAGCTTGGTAAGCGTTATTTGTTAAATGAAAGGGGGTCGGACCATCGCATTTTTGAAATCCGGGTTTTGTTTTGGAAAATTTAGGTACACAAGGCATTTTAACGCCGATTTTGTCTTTAATGGTATATGCATCTGCGCTATTTCCATATGCAAGTGCGTTACCGACTTGTGTTCCATAAGCATCACTAAATAATTTGCCACTGCTCGTAATGGAATTATAATTCAAACGTAATGTGCGTGCACTAGAAGAAACACCACCTTGTTTTGCAAACTTGTAATTACTAGGTTTGTAGGAAACAGCAATATAGTTATTGGAAGGATCAGGACAATAGTTCACGCCCTCTTGGTTAACGGTATATTTATTGTTTTGAGATCCAGGTGCACCGGGTTTGACAGAAGCATTACCCGATCGCAAATAATTGAATTGATTTTGTTCGAACGTTCTTCCACGACTCGATAAATATTGCTGAGACGTGGTGCAATAAGGTGTTGGAATCGAATCATAATTGACCTTTTTGCGAATCATACCGGCACTGCGAACCAATTTTCGAGCATTTGTAGCGGGGTCTAAGCACACTCCGTTTGTGGTAAAACTGGAGCACTCGCCTGGGATTTCGGTAGTATTATTTGTCAAATTGATATCTAAAGTATTTTGGATGGCATTGCATTCGCAAGGATCACTTTTAGGAACGACTAAATAGCCATTTGGTCTATCAAACAGATCAATGCTAGATGAAGTGCGAGGGTTAGCTGGAACAGAAGATTGACTGGTGATTTCGCGACGATATACCTTTAAAGGGGCTGCTTGAAACAATAATCGTCCTTCCATATTCATTGTATTGTTGTTTTTAGAAATAGAAGATGTAATTTGATTAAATGTTTTTCCTTTCCATGCTATATAGGGGACGGTATTGTAATTCTTTTTTTGAGGTTGAAACATTATATACTATAACAATATTATTTTCTAATCATAATTAAATGATATATATTAAATTGTTACTCATAATTATTTGTGGGTTGTTGCTTTCTTTTTATTTCTTGGAAAACAAACAAGAAGGATTAATAAATACGAGTGATGATAATGAAATTACGGATTTTACATATAATTCAGACACCGGAATGATAGACGGACAAGCTAAAAAAGAAGGAAAAGTAGAAGTTTATTACCAAAACGGTGAATTAGCGAAAAGTTTTCTATTAACACCTGACAATAAAAGGTTTTCGTTTCATGAAGGCACATTGAAACCACCTATTTCAAAAACAGGTTCGTATCATGTACATGCAATCGCTATGAGTGAAGATGGTCGTAAACTATTAAATACAAAAAAACAGTTAATTCTGTATGCAAAGTAAACAAATTAATAGATAAAATAGTATAAATGATAATGTAGTAATAATAACAGTATGAATTTATTATTAGAACCATCTTATTTTTATAAAAATAATGAATATGATTTGTTCGGAAATATACATTTCTTAGATACAAAGCCAAATAATATTATGGAAGGAAAATTCACAAAACTCATATTTTCAAATGAAGAATTTACGTTAAACGGATTATATATGGTAATTGATTTATTTAATGCACAAGAGAAGCAATGTGAAAATAGAAATAAATTCACATTGAAATTTCAGTCGAATCATTTAAATAATATTTCGCTTATACACAGTATTCTTCAAATGGAGCAAAAAATATTGGATATTTATTACAATTATAAGAAGCCAAAGAAATATGCTAAACTAGCTTTGCATCAGCAATTAACAAATGGTTTTTTGCATGCGTATTATGAGAAGAATAATTTCAAAAACAAATACATGTTAAAAATATCGGGTGTATGGGAAACATCCCAATGTTACGGTATTACGTATAAATTCTCTAAACTATGATTTACTTGAATAAGTCAATTACATCATATTTAAATTCATTGTGGCATTTTGACGACTTTTTATATATGGAAAAGGCGTAGCGCCTTTACGAAGGTCGTGTGTTTTACGTAGTTGCATGTTTTCTTCGTTATCCGTGTGAAAACGATGAATATGCACCATATTGTCTTCAATTTCATAATGTAAATCGCGAATAGAAGACCACCCTTCTTTTGTGTTGTTTGCATAACGGTCAAATTCGGACTTGTTTATTTCACGAAAGGTCCCATTACTGAGATGAATAATATTTCCATCGTTCATTGGATAAAACACAGTGCGGTCAATAGTTAATCGCATGAGTTTTGCTCGGTTGTATATCATGTTATCTTCGTAGCCCCATGACCAGAAATTCGGAAATCCGTGGATTCGCTCATAATCATTTGCTTTTATAGTGAATATGCCTCCTAATGTCTGTGTCACACCGTAAAAGTGTTTAACAACACCATGGGTCGTGTCATAATCCAAGAAGTTCTTGACGTATGGCAATGTGTCTAAATCATTAAACACCAACGTAATATTTTTGTAATCTTCTGGATAAAGGTCTTTTACTACTAAAAAGCCGATGTTTTTCATCGCACCGCGATTGAAGGACCGGCTGTCTTTTTGGTGAATAAAAAAGACTTGGTAATCATTTTCATCGTAGTCTTCTAATATATACTTCATGTGTCTTTTGAAGAAATCGAGTTGTAGTGGTCGATCACGATAGGGAATAATAAATACTAACTTTGGAGGAGAACGTTTGGCAGAATCAACTATTTCACTCATTTTATTATTTTTTTACTAAAAACAATAAAATTTTACGCATTGTATTTTTGTATTATTTTAGCAGGAACCATTTTGTCCTTGATGGCGTCGATTTTCTTAAAACATTTATTTATTGTGACTTCGCTAACGTTTGTAACGTTGCGCACATCGCTTTTACTAATATTTTGGTTGCAAATGGTAGAAACGAAATAAATAATACCGGCTGCAATCGACTGGGGTGTATTGTCACTAATATAATTGCCCTTTTCGATTTTCATAGCAACGAAGTTTGCTAATTTAGTGAGTTCGGTATTAATATGCAATTGGCTACAATAACGATCTATAAATGAAGCTGGGTTACTGGTGCAAAGCATATCACTTTGCGAAGACAATGTCCCGTCATTGTTTCGATCGATGTTGCATAAAATATTGACGGCTAATGAGCATCCGTTTGTTGCGCTGGTTTTGTCGAGTTTGAAAATATCGGCGATTTCGTGTGATGTTCGAGGACAATTATTTAGCCGACATGACAAATAAATGGATGCCGCTTTTATTCCATCGCGATTAATTCCCCTAAACATCTTTTGTTCGGAAATGTCTTTGTGAATTGCCATGGCATCGTCGATAAATATTTTAGGAATACCTGCGTTTTTAGCCATTATTGTAATAAACTGGAATTCGTCATATAGTGATTTTTCTCGATGAGGCATTGCTTGCCATTCCGTCCATTTACGCAACCGTTTCATTTCAAAAGAAGCGTTTGGTGCACACAATATTTTGCACCCATAAGAAGATTCTTTTAACAAGGGATTAATCGGATTCCCGCATCGAGTCGGGTCATTTGCATTTTTATCGTCGCTTCCATAAAACCTCCATTCGGGTGAATAATCAAGTGTTTTCGTATACATTCGCCCACATGAAGAGTTTGTACAGGTTGGGAATCCGTCTTCCGCAATGAGCAACGGACTCTCACAGTCTAAACAAAAGGTAAAGGATCCCGTTTCTTCATTGACTTTAGCGCTTTCTTTTTCCGCATCGTAAACAATATGTATATTATTTGAAGGATCGGATTGCGGTTCATTCGGTTCCGAAGCGATTTGTTCATCGAAAATCGTCCATAGTCGCTCTTTCTCTTTTTTAGACAAAAGTGTCTTCTTTTTCTTTGTCTTTGCGCGAGTTTCTAATTTAGATGTATACATGTTTGAAGGAGAAGATTACTAAAGTATAGTATAATCAATTTTATATTGTTTTCATAATTGTGTTTTGAGTAGATACATGATTTTCTCTTTATAATATAACCTTTAAACAAATATGTCTACAAGTGAAGAAACAGAGACGCCGACAACTGAACAAGTAAATGAACTAACTCCGTATTATCAACAAAAAATTGTAGATAATGTTTCTAAAGAATTGGTTGATAAAATATGTAATACGTTGGTTACGGATAGTAATAATACATTGACCGATGCTTTGATTGTGCAAACACAACAATCGATTGCAAATATGTTTGAAAAACCAGAAAATAAAGATCGATTTTTGGATGTTATTTTAGGTGGAATGAAGAGATCGATGCAATTTATTAAAGGGAGTTCTGTATTGCTATATTCTATTTTGAGTGATCCAAATGGATATGCGCAATATAAGGAGTTGATTACAAAGGTCTTGGAAAAGGCACAAACACATTCGTCTGAAGTGGATAATTACATTGATTTTTTTACGAATGAAGCGATTCGCATTGTTCGAAGAAAACCAATGGACTTGTTTTTGAAGGAAACCCCACAAGCAGGAGGTAATAATCGTTCGAATACTTTGAAAAAAAGGGGGAGAATTTGGAATAAAACACAAAGACGACAACACGGAGGTTTCAAGAATCCATTAAAGAATTTTCGTAATCCATTTGGTAAAACAGACGAGGATAAATTGAAAGAACAACAACAAGAAACAGATAGACAAATGCAGTTGAATAAACTTAATGAAGCTGAAAACTATTCGCAGTATAGACAATATGATTTGGATAACGGAATAGACGATAACCCAAGTATTGACGACCCAATAATAAGTCATTTCGATGATATTAATAAAAAGATTACTGACATTGATAATGAATTGAAAAACGTAGATGAAGGTGGTGAGCGATGGAAAGAATTGACACAAAAACAAGCTAATCTTAATGACATAAGAAATACATATGAGAATACGATATCGATTCATACGCAAGATGAAGATACTATGAACGATTATAGAAATGGAGACACTAATGATACCATGTCTTTTGTAGGAGATTCTATTTCAAACATAAATACAAATATTAACACTAAAAAAGAAAAAATAGAAACGGCAAAAGGAAATCTAGAAACTGCAAAAGGAGAAATAGAAGAGGCAAAAGGAAAGAAGTATGAATTAACAAAACAATTTAATGAAGTCGAAAAAACAGATCCCAATTATGAAAAAACAAAGGAAGAATATGAAAATAATATACAGGAACAGGATGATAATATAGTTAAGCATAATAAGAACATAAAAGAGCATAATGATAAAATAAACAAATTAAATAATCATGTAAATGTCTTGGAAGACCATGTAGAAAATAGGGAAAAATTAAATCAATTCGAACAGAATTATCAAGATGATATACAAAATGAAAAAGCAAAAATAAATACGTATTCTTTAAAACCGAAAGAACTGCTTAGTAATATACATACAGGTCTAAAAAAAGGAGCTCAGATGCTGACAGGTGTTCGTTATAAAGATGCTTTTGATAAAGCAAAAGAAGATGATCTCAAACAAGAACGAGAAAATACATTAAACGAATTTGAAAATAAGAAAAAGGAATTACAAGAGATTCATGGCGCGAACACTCCAGAATATAAAACTCATTTGGCATTAGAAAATGCAAAAAAAGAACAAAAAATAAATAATATTAAAAAACAACGATCTTTGCTCGATGGAAACATGAAAGCACATAATAAATATGATGCAATCGAAAAACAACACGAAGCACATGTAAATGTCCTTCAGAAACACGGTGAATTAAAACAATTAATGAGTGCTCCTTTAGAAGATGGTGAAACACAAGAAGACCGTAATGCTAAAATAACAGCTAAGGAAAATGAATTACAAGATTCATTAAAACAACATGCACAAGCAAATGCTAATGCAGATAAATTAAAAATCACCGGTAAATTGAGAAGCACATTGAAAAACACAGTTGGGAAATATGGTCCATTTGCAAGTAAAACAATGAAAAGAGGTTTGTCAACTGTGCTTAAAGGAATCGGAAAAACACTAACACCAACAGAAACGCCTCAAAAGAAACTGGGACCTGGAAAAAGCGAAGATGAATTATTAACTGAATATGTAAGTGATTTAATGCAAAAGTTAGAGGATCGCATTGGAAATATGGATGGATTAATTCTGAATAGAATTAATGATGCGGTGTATACTCATATTTCTAAGCATCCGGGGCCTATTTTGAACTCTTTGGCAAATATAATGAATACACCTCAAGTCACACAAGGATTAAATGGTGCTTCTGCAAAAATATTGATTTGTTCTTGTTTAACAAATAACAGTGTTTTATTTGGAAATGCACTCGAATCTGCTTATAAGAAGAAAGAGGAGGAATTGAATAAACAAGAGACTACAGACGGAAGTGCATCGAAAACTGTTTTCGTAAGCAGTGATTATACAAAAAGTCAACCATATATAGATGATTTTACAGAATATATGATGAATAATTTAAAGCAACAATTATTTATAGAAGAATAAATCTTAATTTTTAATACGCATATAACGTATTAAAAATATGAATTCACTTAAGCTGCTTCAGAAGGTTGTTCTTCACTTGCAGTGGGGTTTACTTCAGGAGAACTAGGACGATCTCTTTGTTGACGACCACGTTGACTTCTATGTTTATACATACTTCTCTGAGGTTGAGATTCACTTACTACGCGACGTGTTTCGCACAAAATAGGTCCAGCACGAACACCAGTAATATCTGCTGCATGGAATTCGTGTTTATCACTATCGGACTTTGTTAATACGAAGTCTACATATTCACCTTGTACCAAGTACTTGTATTGAGAGTTTGTAACACGAATAGAAGTGTAATGTGCAAAAATATCCTTACCTGCATGCTCAAAACCATCACATACAGTAATAAAGCCAAATCCAGCTTTGTTGTTAAACCATTTTACCATACCAGTAAGTCTCTGTGTTTCTTGATCAGACATGTTTTCCGATTATACATTATAATGTATTGGGTGTTTATATTGTTTCACAAGTATTATTATTTGTTTTCCTTAACGCTATCGAGTATTTCTTTTGGATAATTCATGTCTTCTAAGATATTTACGGCGCCTTGGATTTTCGAAATTCCCTTTTTCATTTTATAATTGTAAGTCAATTTTCCTTGTTTTTTCTTAACATCCATTTTAAAATTCGCCACATTTTCGGATTTTTTAAATTTGCTACAAACACTTGTATAATGTGTGGTCAAGATAAAATCCACATGGGAGAATTTACTCATGTATTTCAAAAAGGCGTATGCTGATTTTGTCGCTTCCTTTGGATTGGTTCCTGAATACAATTCGTCGAAAATACAGTAATGTCGATAACCTTCTTGTTCAGGAAACTCACCTATGCTGTCAATAATTTCCTTACATCTTCGTGATTCGGCTTGGAACAAACTATCACGTTCAGAAGTATCCGGAATATTTAAATACGAATGAATGTGTGTATAAGGTCGCAATAATCCATTTTCAAAGAATCCAAGACCGAATTGTTGGCATAATAAAACATTAATCGTATGTGTTTTGAGGAATGTCGTTTTACCGGATGCATTTGGACCCGTTACAATGATCTTCTTTTCCATATTACAGCTATTTTTCACACAAGTCACCTCATCTTTGTGAAAAGGATAATACTCGTTTTCAAAATGCGTGTCTTTGGTTTCGCTAAAACGTACTTTATTTAGCACACCCGATTTCAAGTGATTTTGTAGTCCATATAAATTATCCAAATAACCCTCAAAACCAAACGAATAACGCAAACTTCGTTCATAGACTTTATTTGCATGTAAGTCGTAATAGCATTTTAACATGTATCCTACTCCACCTAGTTTATAGATGAATTGTTTCACAGGTTCGATGGGTAATAAAGAAGATTGAAACTCGATTAATGTAGTATAATGTTTAAAGGTTTCCTCGCAAAATGCTTTGTAATGCGGTTTTTTATTGTGAAGTTGGATAAAATAGATCATTCGATTGGATGTTTTTTCTAAATAATCCTTCAATGTGCATAAATAATGATTGACTTTGTGGATATTTGAATAAAATCGCATACAGGAGATTACATTGTTATACATTTGGTAAAAATACAAACCGCCCATTAAAAGTGTAGTAACAACGTTTTGAAAAGACATGTCGGTAAAACAGCCAATAATGCGCCCGATAAAGTGGTTTTTCGATATTTGATACAATACACGTGTGTAATCTTCAAATGTAATCGGCAATCCGCGAATGCGCAAAACAAGAAATGGTAAAATAAAGAAGAAAAACGGTAATACAATGCTAATGACGGGTGAACTCATGTTCATTATGGCTAATATTTGCAAAAACAAGGGGGATTGATTAAACGACCGTAACATAGTCCATTCAACATATCCGTATTTTTCCATAAAATACGTGGGATTTTCCTTTGTGTCTTTCCACATTTCCATTAATAATTCATGTTTTACGTCGTGGATTTCCAAGGGAGTCGTTTCAACGACGTCTTGGCTTTCTTCTAAAAACGCTACGTTATTTGTATAATGTGTGTTCCAGTCTTGGAAAATGTTTTTTCCAAAAGGATTGTTTGCGTTTAATGTAATATTATAAACA
>MDTG01286358.1_pt1 | contig 11859 bp, 11 predicted proteins | sample 811421 | NCBI WGS metagenome assembly MDTG01 (sample SAMN05326645, study PRJNA326480) | marine metagenome | isolation source: seawater | place: Pacific Ocean: South East | collected 2011 | reverse complement strand
ATGGGGGATTAGCTCAGCTGGCTAGAGCGCCTGCCTTGCACGCAGGAGGTCGTCGGTTCGACTCCGACATTCTCCACATAAAAAAAGCAGGTTATTATACCTGCTTTTTTTTGAATTAAAAACTTAAGTATTATGAAAAAATTCTCTTTATTATTTATTGTATTTCTAATTTTTAGTCAATCTAAGTCACAACAAGAATTAACTCTTAAAAAAGCTGTTTTAGAACAATGGAGATCTTTGAGTCCTGATAGATTGTCTAATTTGAAGTGGAATAATGAAAAAGATTTTTTTAGTTATCATTTTTCAGATACATCTATCCATATATGTGATTATAATTTCAATGTTATAGATACAATTTTTTTAAATCAAATTAACATATCATTTGATGGAGAAGAAAAAATAAAAAGACTTCCTAACATCAATTGGATAAATTCTCATACGTTTCGCTTTAAAAACAATAACAATTATTATCTATATAATATAAAAAGAGGTAATAATTCTAGTCTTTTATTTAGTCTAGATCAAGAGGCTTTGAACATAGATTTTAACTCTCAAAATAATTACTGTGCTTATACTAATAAGAATAACTTATATGTTGTTAATAATAATAATCAACATATTCAAATAACAAATGAAGACAATGAAAATATTGTTTTTGGACAAGCTGTACATAGGTATGAGTTTGGAATTAGCAAGGGAACTTTTTGGTCCAATGATGGGAAAAAACTTGCTTTTTATAGGAAGGATGAGACAATGGTTACAGACTATCCTCTGATGAATATTTCATCTAGAGTGGGGCACGCAGACATTATTAAATATCCAATGGCGGGTATGTCTAGTCATCATGTTACATTAGGGATTTATAATAGTGAAAATAGTGAGATAATATATTTGCAAACTGGAGAACCCAAGGAACAATATTTGACAAACATTGCGTGGGGGCCTAATGATAAGTATATCTACATTGCTGTATTAAATAGAGATCAAAATCATTTAAAATTAAATCAATATAGTGTTACAGATGGATCTTTTATAAAAACATTATTTGAAGAAAAAAGTGATAAATATGTAGAGCCATTAGATCCCATGAAATTTATTGACAACAATAAGTTTATATGGTTAAGCGAAAGGGATGGCTATTATACTTTTTATTTATATAATACAAAAGGTAAAATGATTAAGCGATTATTAAATAAAGACTATGTTGTTAAAGACTATTATGGCCATGACGATGACAATATCTATTTTTCCACTTACACAAAAGATGGTCTGGGTATTGATTTATGGGTGGTTTCTATTAAAAAGAAATATAGAAAAAAAATTGTTACAGATTCAAATTATCATAGCTTCAAGATAAGTCCTACAAAATCATATTTCATTGATGATTTTTCTAATCCTAATCTTCCTAGGAAAACAAGGATTTTGAATAATAAAGGAAATGAAGTTGTTACACTGCTTGAAGCAAGTAATCCTTTAGAAGATTATAATATTGGTGAATTAAATTTATTGAAAATAAAAAATGAAAATGATATTTATTTAAATGCTCGATTAATTAAGCCATATGATTTTGATCCCTCTAAAAAATATCCTGTATTGATTTATGTATATAATGGTCCTCACGTTCAATTAATTAATAATAGATGGCTTGGAGGTGCACGACTATGGATGTATTATCTTGCCAATCAAGGTTATATAGTTTTTTCCTTAGATGGTAGAGGTTCTGATAATCGTGGTCGTGATTTTGAACAAGTAATTTTTAGAGAACTTGGAAAATTTGAAATGCTTGATCAAATAACAGGATACAATTATTTAATAGATCGAGATTTTGTTGATTCATCTAGAATAGCGATTCATGGTTGGAGTTATGGAGGCTATATGACTACTAATTTATTATTAAATTATCCTAAATATTTTACATGCGGTGTTGCAGGGGGACCTGTAACTAATTGGTCTTCGTATGAGATTATGTATACTGAACGATATATGGATCATCCAGAAAACAATAAGGAAGGATATATGAAAACAAATTTAATGAATAAACTAGACTCTTTAGATTCACCGTTGTTAATGATTCATGGTTTAATTGATGATGTGGTATTGCCAAAGCACTCTTTAGATTTTCTAAAATCAGCTGTTGATAAGAATATTCAAATGGATTATTTTATTTATCCAGGCCACCCTCACAATGTTCGTGGTAAAGACAGGCTTCACCTAATTGAAAAAATAATTGACTATATTAGAGTAAACAACAATTAATTGATACGTATATATTTTTTTGTCATTTTACTTTTTTTTATTTCATGTTCTGTTGATAATGAAGAAGATTATTTTGCTTTAAACTGTGTTACAGAAGAGATTTATTACATCTCAGGTGATCCATCTAGATCAGTGTCTAATATTATAAGTAATAAATGCTTAAACTGTCATGCTATTGATAACATGGAGTTAAGTGGGTCCTGGCTACCTTTGGAAACACATGAACAATTAATAATAATTGATTTTAATGAACATGTCTTAAATTCTAATGCATCTATGCCACCTGCAGGATCTCCACAATTAACTGATTGTGAAATGGCTCAAATAAGCAGTTGGGTAAATAATAATTTTCCATATAATGAAAGCGGCAGGTAAGTTTTTGTGGTTGATATTTTTTTTAATATCATCTTTTGTATCATCTCAAGATGATTTAGAATCATTATTAAATCCTATACCTACAACTACGCCGATAAGTAATACTTTTAAATCTACGAGAATTATCAATAATCATTCAGTAGAACTATTTGGTAAAAATCAACTTGACCTTCGAATTGCTCACCGTTTTGGGTTATTAAATAGTGGCTTATATGAAATGTTTGGGTTAGATCAAGCAAAAATTAGAATAGGTTTAGAATATGGTGTTTTAGAAAACTTAATGTTAGGATTTGGTAGAAGTACTTATAATAAAACAATTGATGGTTATGCTAAGTGTTTACTGGTAGGTCAAAAAAAAGGCAGTAATAGTATTCCACTCACTGTTGTGGCTTTTTCAAATATTGCTATTAATACAATAGCAAAGGATGTAAACAACTTCTTAGATGAGAATGGAAATCAGTTGTCATATCCTTTTTTAGGTAGACTTTCTTTTTGTCAACAAATACTTATTGCATCTAAAGTTAATCGCAATTTGTCAATTCAATTTATTCCAACTTGGGTGCATTGGAATATGGTTGAAGTTAACGAACAAAAAAATCAAACATTCATTTTAGGCTCGGCTTTTAGATACTTGTTAAGTAGAAGTGTTTCATTTAATGCTGAGTATTTTCATAGAATAAATCCATCTTCTTATGATAAAGAAAATTTTTACGATTCTTTTTCAGTTGGCTTAGATATTGAAACTGGTGGACATGTTTTCCAGTTACATATTACTAACTCTTTACCAATGCACGAATCAGGATTTTTAACAAGAACGAGTGGTAATTGGCTAGATGGAGGAATTCATTTTGGGTTTAATATTAGTAGAGAATTTAATTTATAATTATATGAGATTAATTTTGTTATTATTATTGCCGTTTTTTTGTTTTTCACAAAAACACTTTGTTGAAGCCTCAAAAGTTTCATTTTATTCTTGGGCGCCTCTAGAAGATATTTCTGCAATATCAAATAAATTAGAAGGTGTAGTAGATTTTGATTCTGGAGATTTTTTCTTTAGAATACCTATAAGTACATTTATTTTTCCATCATCATTAATGCAAAAGCACTTTAATGAAAAATACATGGAGTCAGATATTTATAGTATGTCATCCTTTAAAGGCAATTTTAATAAAAAGATTTTAGTATCTAAGAATCAAGAAATTAATATTTCTGCTGAAGGGATATTAAATATCCATGGTATTGATCAAGATGTTGTTATTGAAACAACTTTAAAGGTTTCAAATAGTAAAGTTTTATTTGATTCAAAATTTGATGTTTTTTTGAAAGATTATAAGATTAAGGTCCCTAAAATTGTAAGAATGAATATTGCAGACACTATTTCAGTTAACGTGTCAGGTAACCTAATAATTAATAAATAGCTTGCTTAAGCCTAGTATTAAAAATTTATACTAATAGATGTGTTAAATTGTAAAGAATTGGAAGAAACAATATAATCACCGTCCTCATAAATACTTTGATATAGATTGTCATCATATCCCATGTAATAATCTTCTCGTTCTTGCTTATATTTATTTAAAGATAACTTAACGGATGGTTCAAAATTGATAGATAGATTCTCTTTTTTAAAAACAGAAAGACTAATTCCAGCTTCAAATCCAAATTTTTTAAATCTATAAGGATTCGGTTCTTCATAATCATCTTCTTCAATATTTGAGTAATCTTCAAAAACTACATACCCATAATAATCAGTAAAAGAGGGCTGATCATAGTCAGTTGTATAAATATTTTCATATTTCAACTGCCCAAAACTAAATGATGTTCCCACAAATATTGAGCTAACATTTATTGGGATGTAATACCTTAAAAATGGTTGAAAAGCAATACTTGAAACAGTATTCTGGGAAGTAGTTGTTACATCACTATTGTACGTTGTTAGGAATCCGTCGGAATTGTAAATTGTTTGCGAAGTATTATACGTGTCTTCAGTTTTATAGTTAAATCTACCGTAATTTAAGCCTATTCCAGCTAATACACCATCTAGAATAAAGGATCCAAAATTAGCACTTAGTCCAAATGAAGAACGGGAGTCTGTTTCTTTATCATTATCAAACCATTCGTCACCATAAAGATCTTCACTATCTCCATCAAATGTGACATCTGTTATCCATTCAGTATTCATTCCTGCACCAAAATTAGCATTTGTTTGAAATTCTGTTATATCCATCATTCCATTTAATTCTGAAGCGTTATAACTTATTGAAGAATAAAATGTTCCTTTTTCTATTGTTTGAGAATTAGAGAAAGAGAAAAAAAGAATGATTAATGATAGTGTAATTATTTTTTGCATATTAAAGTTGGGTATTTAATTAATACTAATTTACTAATTTTTAATTATTTGTAAAGTTTTACTTTCTGTATGTGTTTCAATATCTATAAAGTATATGCCGGGTTTGTAATCACTTAGGTCAATTATATACTGGTTAATATGCGTATCTAACTTATCAGGTTTCATAATAAGTTGACCAATACTATTAGAGATTTGAATATTTTTGATATAACAATTATTTAATGATAATTCAAAAAGACCATTAGATGGATTAGGGTAAACTGAAATTTCTAATTTATCTTCATTAATAAAAGAGATATTATTAGAGTCATAAATATTAATGTTATCAATAAATATATTGTTGCCTCTTAAATTAGTTGTTACAAATTTCAACATTATGTTTTCATTTGCATAATTTGATAGATCGATTATATGTTCTAGCCATTGATTATCTTCCAAAGGAATAAAATTTGAAGTTATTTCACTATATGTGCTTAGTTCTTCACCTCCTTTTTCAAATATTTTTTCAATATAATTTAATCCACAATCAGTAGATAAAAATATTTGTAATGTATCTTGTTTAGATGAATTGTTAAATTTTTGATAGGCTACTTTAAAAGATAATCTAATTGAATCTGTATTTAGAGATATACTAGGTCCTATTAACTCATCTTTTTGTTCGGCCCTTGGGTTATAGCCGTATAAATTCATGTATGCTGCTATATTACTATCGTTTATTCCCCCTGTTGACATTGTGTCCCATGTACGACTATAATCATCATTATTGATATGCCACATATTATATGAAATACCACTTTGAAAGTCTTCGGTATATGGAATTTCTAGAGTCGGTTTATACTTAAATCGCACCATTTTTCTATTATTGTGATAATCATATTCAAATAATGGATTTATGGTGTTAATTCGAAAACTATATTCTTTGTCTCCATAATTATTATTGTCAATATTAGGTATCTGAACAGATGTAGTGTCGTATGGCTCTAAATTGATTTCAAAAAGTAAGTTAGTTTCTTCTGTTTCATTTAAGTTTTCATAATAAATTATTTCTATTTCATTGATTATAGAGTCAGTATTATTGACAATAGAAATAATTGGGGAAAATGATTCACTACAACTTATTTGATTTGGAGTGTTATTGACTTCTAAAATTAAAATATCTTGATCTTCTGTATCAGGGTTAATTGGTGTGTATGAATTTGATAAATATGTAAAAGCAGCAAATGCGTCGATGATGCCCATTCCGAATGTATTGTCTTCGCCTTCCTCTCCTAAGTCACTTGCAGTATTATAAAGTGCAAGTAGTATTTCTTGACCAGTTAAAAAAGGAAATGCTTCTTTTAAAAGTAAGACGGCTCCGGAAACATGAGGAGATGCCATCGATGTTCCAGAAATTGAATTATAGCTATCGTTTCCCCAAGCTGATCTCACATTTTGACCAGGAGCTACTACTTCAGGATAAATTGCTAGTGAGCCTTCACCCGGACATTGTGTAGGTCCTCTGCAAGAAAATGTGCTAATAGGATATTGAGCATCGTTAGCATTAATACTACCTACACAAAAAGTGTTTACTAGATTAGAATTAATTCTTTGAGGAGATCTTACTCCATCATTATCTGGGCCATTGTTGCCGGCTGAAAAAATATTAGCTATTCCGGCAGCTTCAATTACATTCATAAGTTCTACAGCGTATCCTGAGCATTGGAATGTATCCATCTCATTATACCATCTCCATGAATTATTAATGACATCGGGAACATCGTATGATGTAGTAAGATCTCCGTCGGGATTTAATGCCCATTCAAAAGATGTAATCATTTCTGCGATGGGAGGTAAAGTTTCTACAGTCGAAGTGACAAAGTCGTTAGCAATCCAATAAGCTTCAAATGCAATTCCAATTGTATCGTTTGTTTCAGGAACTAGGCCTGCCATTGTGCCGAGTGTATGAGTGCCGTGATCGCTAATATGACCATTTGGGGTATCGCTAAAGTAACCATCCCAGCATTGGGCCATTGGATAGTGATTTGCAAAAAATCTATTTACAAAAGCTGGATGTGTAGGCCAAACACCTGTGTCATAATTGAATACAAGCACACCTTTTCCTGTATAGCCTAACTCCCACAAAGGACGGACATTAATAGCTTCAATTCCAGGTTCAGTTCCCTCTTCTGTTATATGGCTTTGGTTATTTCCAAGGTCAATAAATTCTATAATATCAGATTGGGTTTTTTGTAGATCAATGGACTTAATGTTCTTTAGATTTGACAATTCATTTATCAATTTAATATTAGCTTCAATAAATATTGCATTAATTATCCAGGTAGAATACAGATTTTGATAATGACCTTTTTTTGATTGAATGAATTCAATAATTGGTGTTTGTGTTTCTTTGGCAACTTGTTGCATTTCATTACAAATTATTGAGCTTCGTTCCTTAATTGGGGTGTTATTTTGATGAAATTCATTTTTTAAATCAAGAATATTAAATTCATCATTAAGTTCGATAATAATAGGTAAACAATTATCCTCTCCTGAGTTTGATATTTTATCTAACAAACTGCTTGAGATCACAACTTGTGATAGCATTATATAAGGAAATAATATTAATTTTGTTAATAATAATTTTTTCATAATCTTAATATATGACTTTTATTACAAAAAATAATTCTATCAGATTGCTATTCTTATTTATACTTTCACTTTGTATATATAGTTGTGATCCAGATGAAGAATCTTTCTCATTAACAATTGACTTTAAACACTTAGTAGATGATGTGGAAGTTGTATATGGAAATGACAATTTAATTTATAATAATTCATCTAACATATATAGTGTTAGAAGATTGCTATATGTGTTAAGTGATATCATTGTATATTTTCCTGATAACACATTTTTAGAAATTGATGATTTTATTTTTATTAATAGTGATGACTCTTCAACACTTAGACATACTTTATATGATTTGCCACAACAATGTTCAGGTATCAGATTTCGCTTGGGTTTTAGTGGTGATGATAATATAGATAATGCATATATAAATAGTTCATATAACTTTCATTCTTTAATGTTATGGCCTAATTTATTCGGTACTGATGGTGGAATGTTTCAAGGTGGATATCATTACTTAAAGCTTGAGGGGAAGTATTTAGATTCAGATGAATCTTATTTTTATAATACACATACAGGACCTATAAGCGGGTTTGATTATTCCATTTTATATCCAACTTTTTATTTTGATTCTACATCAAGTATATCTATTTATATGGATATTAATAAATGGTATAATAATCCTCTTTATGATTTGACAAATTTTGGAAATGGTATTATGAATAATTTAGATGCTCAAGAATTGTTATATCAAAATGGTTTGGATATTTTTAATGTACAGCCAAATGCGTGATTATATAAGTTTTAGTTTGATTGTGTTTATGATACTATCAGGTTGTTATAAATATAATCCTGTTTGTGAATCTTGTGTTGAATATAATCCCACACCCATAAGTCTAACATATCCATTTGCTAGTTTTCCTGCACCGAATACACCACCGTGGAATCAACTTACTGAAGAAGGTGTTAATTTAGGAAGGCACTTGTTTTATGATCCGATTTTAAGTAGTGACAATACTGTCTCGTGTGCTTCGTGTCATAAACAAGAATATGCTTTTGGAGATAATACGCAATACAGTTTTGGTGTCAATCAATCTTTAGGAGAACGTAATGCCCCTACAATAATGAATATTGCATTTCACACTGCCTTTGATTGGGACGGAAAGTCAAGTTCTGTTGAAAATCAAGCTAGTAGACCAATTTTTAATGAAATAGAATTACATAATAATAACTGGTCTGAAGTAATTAATAGGATTAAAATGTCAGATCTATATTTAGATTTATTTTGTACTGCTTTTGGTACCTCAGATATTGATTCCTCACATGTTTTAAAGGCAATTGCGCAATTCGAAAGAACACTTATTTCAGATAATTCTAAATTTGATCAGTATTTAAGAGGAGAAGTTGTTTTAAGTCCCGAAGAAATAAGAGGTTTTAATATTTACAGCACTGAGAGAGGGGATTGTTTTCATTGTCATCCGATAGGATTGTTCACCAATAATATGTTTCACAATAATGGTCTTGACTCCCAATTTGAAGATCTAGGTAGATATAATGTAACTAATAATGTGTTAGATCAAGGAGCATTTAAATCACCTAGTTTAAGAAATATTGAATTTTCAGCTCCTTATATGCATGATGGAAGGTTTGAAACTTTAGAGCAGGTTATTGATCATTATGATTTTGGAGGTTATGATTCACCTACTGTTGACCCTTTAATGAAATATGTTGGTATAGGTTTAATGCTTACCGACCAGGAAAAAGCGGACTTAAAAGCATTTTTATTAACTTTGTCTGATCAGTCATTTGTAAATAATCCTGATTTTTCTAATCCTTTTTAAATTTAATTTATATGCTTGCAATTTTATCACCTGCTAAAACTTTAGATTTTTCTAAAAATAATTATTTACATCATACTATACCAGAGTTTATGCCAGAGAGCGAAGAGTTAATAAATGAGTTAAAAATGAATAGTGTTGAGGATTTGTCGACTTTAATGAAATTAAGTACTAGCTTGAGTACTTTAAATGTTGAAAGATATAATAATTGGAATAAAAATTTTGATTTGTCTAACTCAAAACAGTCAATTTTATGTTTCAAAGGAGGTGTGTATGTAGGGCTCGATGTAGAATCATTTTCGGATGAAGAATTATTATATTCTCAAGATTATTTAAGAATTCTTTCAGGATTACATGGTATTCTAAAACCCTTAGATTTAATTCAGCCATATAGATTAGAAATGGGCACAAAATTGAAAACAAAAAATGGTAAAAATTTATATGAGTTCTGGGGTGATAAATTAACATCTTCATTGAATAATACTTTATTAAGTAGTAAGTCGAGTGTTTTAGTTAATCTTGCATCAAACGAGTATTTTTCATCTTTGAATTATGATAAAATCAATGCAGATATTTTGGATATAAAATTTTTAGATAAAAAAAATGGATCGTATAAGATAGTTAGTTTTTTTGCAAAAAAAGCACGGGGATCTATGGCAGCATTTATACTCAAAAATAGAGTCAAAGATATTAATGATTTAAAGGAATTTAAGGGACTTGGATATTCTTTTGATAAATCTAGATCAGAAAAAAAATCCTTAGTTTTTACTCGTTAGAGTTATCAAAAAATATAGATAAAATAGTTTTTATTCCTTGAAACCCAAAATAGATACAACCTACCATCATTAATCCACCAATTATATTTAATATAATTAATTCATTGTTGTCAGTTGAAGCTAGCACAAATACAATAGGCCCAGTAAATGCTAGGCTAACAGCTATCAAAACTTTAATTATTCCGCTTTTTATTTTTTTATCATTAAACATCTTTATTATAATAATTAATTGCTAATCGAACACTTCCGTATTTACTTAGTAATTCATTGGCTTGCTCTTTATTAACTTGACATATGTCTTGAATCATTTTTACTCCTCTTTCTTTTAATTTATTGTTTTTAATTTTCATATCAACCATCTGATTATCCATTACATGTCCAAGTTGTATCATGGCTGTAGTTGTAATCATATTAAGAACCATTTTTTGAGCTGTGCCTGCCTTCATCCTAGTGCTACCTGTGATAAACTCGGGACCTACTACCACTTCAATAGGTGTGTCACTGTATTTTGCTATTTCTGTATTTTGATTACATGTTATGCAGCCTGTAAAAATTGAATTTTCCTGACATTTTTTTAGTCCTCCTAAAACATAGGGAGTTGATCCTGATGCACTAATACCAATAACTATATCTTGCTTATTAATATCATATTTTTTTAATTCGTTCCAGGCTTGTATTGTGTTATCTTCTGCTGATTCTATAGAATTTCTAATTGCTTCATCACCACCAGCAATTAAACCAATTACAATATCATTATCTACACCAAATGTTGGAGGACACTCAGATGCATCTAATATACCTAGTCTACCACTTGTTCCAGATCCAATGTAAAATAGTCTGCCATTTTTAGATAATTTAGATGAAACTTTTTCAACTAATAGAGATATTTGGTTAATTGATTTATACACATATTGAGCAACTTTATTATCCTCTGAGTTAATTTTAATTAAAATATCTTGAATGCTCATTTTTTCAAGATGATTGTGTAGACTAGTTTGCTCTGTTGTTTTCTTCATTTAAAGAATGCTTGGATATTTATTGGGGTTTGATTCATGCATTAATTTATAACAACTGTCTATTACATCGTCAGTATTTGATTTAGAAAAATAATCTCCATCATCACCATATGCTGGTCTATGGTCTTTAGAAGTTATGGTTAGAGGTTTGCTATCTAGAAATTGATAGCCATTTTGTTCCTCTAATACTTGTTGCATCATGTATGCAGTCGCACCTCCAGGGACATCTTCGTCCATGAATATTACGCGGTTGGTTTTCTTAATGCTATTTACTATGTCATTATTAATATCAAATGGAATTAATGATTGTGCATCGATAATTTCAATTGAAATGTTAAATTTTTTTAATTCTAGGCTGGCTTCTTGTGCAATTCGACAACATGACCCATATGTAACAAGCGTGATGTCTGTTCCATTTTCAAGAATTTCTACAATGCCAATTTCAGTTTCAAAATCCCCTAGGTTTTCAGGTAGTTCTTCTTTAAGTCGATAACCATTTAAGCATTCAATGACTAATGCAGGTTCATCTTTAGTTAATAGATTATTGTAAAATCCAGCAGCTTTAGTCATGTTCCTTGGCACTAAAATATTTACTCCTCTTAGCAAATTAATAATACCTCCCATTGGAGATCCTGAGTGCCAAATT
>MDTG01249713.1_pt1 | contig 11859 bp, 6 predicted proteins | sample 811421 | NCBI WGS metagenome assembly MDTG01 (sample SAMN05326645, study PRJNA326480) | marine metagenome | isolation source: seawater | place: Pacific Ocean: South East | collected 2011 | reverse complement strand
GCCCACTCCTTTTTGTCAGCCCACTCCTTTTTGTCAGCCCACTCCTTTTTGTCAGCCCACTCCTTTTTGTCAGCCCACCCTTCCTTCTTGGTTCCGCCGAATAATTTTTTCTCAAGAAGAAAGAGTCTCTTCTCCCCCTCCTGTTTGGAAACCCGGCCTTCCTTGACTGCTTCCCAGACCTTCTTCTCTGCGGCCTGATATTGCTTCTTGCGCGCAGCTTCGCTGGCAGGGCCCTGACCTCCGCCATGGATCTTTTCCCCGATCTCCATGATTTTTTTCCGGCCCTCCTCCTCGGAGATGTTTCCTGCTTCAACTGCCGCCCTTACCTTCTTCTGTGCAGCCTGAAGCTTTCTCTTCATAATTTCGGCCTCGGCTCCACCAGCTTGTGCAGGACCGCGACCTTCAGGACCGCCGGCCCACTTACTTGCGCCCATGGCCTTGCGCATTTCCATCAAACGTTTCTCCGCATCTTCCCTTGAGATCTGGCCTGCCTGGACGGCAGCCTTGATCCGTGCTTCCCCTCGACGGTAGTCCTCGATGGTCATGCCTCCGCCGGCTGCCTTCGCCCTGTTCGCCCCAGCGGCCTTGCGCATCGCCTCGAGTCGCTCACGCGCCTCCTCCTTCGTGATTTTCCCCGACTCCACCGCTTCCTTGATCCTTTTTTCGCCACGAACGGGCTTACCAGCAGGAGCTCCATCGTTATCCGCCTTTAAAGGTGGCAGGCTTCCAACCAGAAGGAGTGCGGCCACCATTGATGTCGCAGGGTATCTCGTAATCATCTTAATCGTTCGTTTATGCTAAGGGTAATGCGAGTTTGCAGGGTGGGCCCCACAAGGATGATCGCCCGATTCTTCTTGGGTAGGACCGAACGGACACGGTTGGAGTTTCGCAGCTGCCGCGCTGAATGCCAGAGAAACCTTCTGACCTAGCGAATCCCTTTCCCCCGAGAAAACCTTCAGCTGCAAATACGCTACCTCGGCCCATAAAAGTGATTGCTGCCCCGGGTTCGATTGGCCTTCCGCCGATCCTTCCAGGCTCCGGCCCCTCGAGGAGCCGCACGCCACGATATTGTTTCTGCTTCTTCGCTTAAACCCGAAGAACCCAGGCTGGGGCTTCACCCAGCGAGCGTCATCCTCGGAGGTTGCATGGAGAATGGCTTCCTCCCGCCGATCGGGATGGGGCGTCATATATTCGGCCTCCCCCGGCCTAAGCTTTTCGACTCCGGGCTCGTTCATGCGATCTTAAACGATGAACGGACAATACCAGGACACGTAAACCTTCTCCTCCGCATCCGAGAGGAACTCGGGATACATGTTATCCTCGCGGGGCTCTCAAGACCGGTCTGCCAAATCTGCGAGACCAGAACGAGGTCCGTAGAATATGCCCATCGCTTGACCCGGAAACCCATTATGGAAGGAGGCTATTCCGGCCTCACAGGCACCGCTACCCGGATCCCAAAAAAGATTCACCCCCCTTCCCGAGGCCCCCGATCGCCAATCACACGTCTCCAATACTAAACGGCGAGGGAGGAAATCGTACTATTCTCCCCAGCCGCCACCCGAAGGAGCCGCCGAAGGACTGCAGAACGATCAAACTGCAGGGCGAAGCCCCGCGCCCTTCGCGAAAGAGCATAGCGCTCAGCATCCGACATGCTCGCCACTCGATCAAGGCACTCCCGAAGCTGGTCAATGTTTCCCGCCTCATGCTCAAGACAATGGCCACCGCTGGCCTCCGGGATTCCTCCAGTTCGTGTTGTGATTACAGGACCAAGCCCTCCTGCCAGCATCTTCTCTGCTACTGCTATACCAAAGGTTTCCACGAACTCCGGCCGGGGCTTGCTCGGAAGGCACCAGGCATAGCAACCGTACATGAGAACCCCTTTTTCCTCATCGCTCACGTCATCAAGGACCTCGATGCAGGGCTCGCTGCGAACTGCCTCGCAGATCTCGTCCCTGGCCGGGCCATTCCCGCAGATGATCAACTTCTTGACCCCGTAGAGGCGGCTCCGGCGGTAGGCATCCACAAGATCATCCACACCCTTGGCCGGAGAAATCCGCGATAGAAACATCAGGTAATCATCCCGCTTCAGCCCGCGCGCACCCAGCACCTGCTGCACATTCACCGAGTCGTGTTCGATGGATACGTAAGAGGCCGTGTCTATGGCGGGAAAGCTGACCTCAACCTTTGCCTCCAGCCGGGGGGCAAAATCAGTGCCGAGAGCCGAATCCACTGCGGAACCTGAAGCCACGATCATGTCCCGGGTATACTCGCTCACTGCTACCGGAAGATCGTGCTCAAGGTAATTGGAAAGCACGACCTGAGCCGCACCCGTCTGTCCCTTCTGGAGGGCATTACGCACGACGTTGGTGATATCCGACCCGACGGCCTCGCCCACCGAAAAAACATTTGGAGCTCTCCCGATGGCATGGAAACTTGCCAGGGCGCCCATGACAACCTGCCCGTGGGGCACAAGATACAGGTCCATCACCATGACCCTTCCAGTCAGGCTTCGTAACAGGTCCACTAGTTCACCGCTCAGGGCATAGCTCAGCCGGCCGTCCAGAACCTTGTAATCACCCACGGGTTCCGGCCTGTGCACCTCGATCCCCTCTGAATAGAGCGATACTGTTTCGCTGGGCTTAAGCGGCAGCCCGCTTTCCTCCAGGGCGTCAAAAGGATAGGTTACAATATGCGCGGAATTTAAACCCATCTCGATGGCAGCTTCTGCAAGATTGCGCGCCTCGGTCGAATGCCCACAAATGATGGGGTCGGCCCGGACAACAAGAACGAGGTGGGAAACTTCTTCTCCTTTACCCTTACTGGAGAGATCGGGACGGGCATGGAACTGTTCGAGAGAAACACTCATGGGATGTTCCCCAGCCTGCAATTTGCATGCCATCTTTCGGGGGATGGAAAAATTGATCACGAAATACAGGAGGGGGGCCTGCTTCCTGTCCCCCAGCCCGAGGGTTCCGGACCCATTTCCAGGGCAAGAACCGAGCCTGCGTGGAACTCACTAATTTTCAGATAACTCCGTTCCAGAGGTCGTCCGTTCAACCGCGCCTTCTGGATATGGATGTGATCACTGCTCACGCCCCGGGCCTCCACCACGAACTCGCCCCCGGGCAACTTCAGGGTAACACGGGGAAACACGGGGCTCCCAATCAACATCAACGGCATGCCAGCGACCGGGAAGAGGCCGACCATGCTCCACACCAGCCAGGAAGACAGCCCGCCCGAATCGTCATTGCCGGGCAACCCACCCCGGCCCTTCGCAAACTGGTAGCGGATCACACCGCGGACAACTTCCGCCGTGCGATCAGGACGGCCCGCATAATGATAGAGATAGGGGGCTTCCATATCCGGCTCATTGTTCAGGCCCTCGAAATGGTGCACGGTCTCACCGGGGCGCGGTGGACGAAATCCGAAGAAACGGTCCAGGAGATCAACAAAAGCTTCCTCTCCACCTGCCAGCCTGATCCTTCCAACCATGTCGTGGAGCAGCCGGAAGGAGTAATTCCAGTTTTCTCCCTCATAATAGTCGGAATCTTCCCTGAGGAGCCCGGTATTCTCATCATAGGCATTCTCCCAGCACCTCAGAAGGGGAAGACTCCGATCATACACCCTCTGATCACCGAGGCGCTTCGCGAGCTGGGCGAGAGCGAAGTGTGCACAGGAGAGATCCAGCGTATGCGACAGGGGGTGAACCACTTGTTTTCGAGCGAACTCAGCGAACCGCCCCCTGCTGACCTTCCCATCTAAGCTCGCCCGCCACAGGAGTCGGAGCATCTTGTCCCAGTCGGCTCTGACGCCCCTCATGTGAGCATCGCCCAAGATGATATGACAGAGCCCCGTGGCCTGCTTTTCGAACCGCTCGGGTGCGTTATCCATCAGATAACTCACCGGGAAGGCTCCCTCCCGCTGGGCGACCTCTCCCAAGAACTCCACGAAGTTCCCACCCCATTCCGGCCAAAGGGTCATGAGGAGCGGCAACTGTGTTTTGTACTGATCCCACAGAGTTGCCAGGTCGAAGAAGAATGGCCCATCCTCCATGCTGAAGGGATTTTCATCCGTGAAGTCCGCCGGCTTCAGGGCCGCATGGTAGAGCGCTGAGTAAAACACTTCCCGCAAGTCCTCATCTGGGTCCTCCAAGTCAATTTTTCCCAATACCATATCCCACCGGTGGGCCGCTTCCCCTGCCAATTCCCCGAAATCAGCAGTTGCGATTCTTCTGAGAGCCTCCGCAGCACGTTCCACGCTGCGCAGGGAAAACCCTATCCTGACCTCGAGAGGCTCTCCTCGGATGTCCGTCTCAAACCAAACGCCGAAAGGAGGTTTCTCTGTGTCCGCTTGCGTTGCCGGTATTTCCTCGATCCCCCTGCCCTCCACCTCTTTGCCATTTACCCAGATCCCGGACCGGACCGGATCCCTCACCTCGATCCGGAAAAAAATCGGGATGCCTTCCATCCTGACGACTCCCTGCGCAACCGAATCCCCGACCATCTCCACCCGGGCGCTCTCCGGGTAACTGCCCATTCCCTCGAGGAGGAGACCCCCCGATGAAATATCGACCGCAACTCTGCCCCTCACCTCTCCGGGGAACTCGTAGCGGTGGGCCGCGCAGCGCGGGGAACAGGTAACCTCACAGGAGACTCCGCTCTCCCCGAATCGCGCCGAATAATAACCCGGCCACGCCCGTTCTTCCTCGAGCGCCTGACGCTGTCCCAGACCTGCGAGCCCTTCCCCCACCAGCGGAGTCGTCAGGAGATAATTGTAATAGGACCTGATTCGGCCCGTCCCGGACTGCTGGAAATGGGCTATTCCCAGTGCTTCCTGCCGCTCGAAGGCAATCGGGGGCGAGTCCCCAGTCAGGGAGACTCCATATCGCCCGTAGCCAGTGACGTAGGCTCCGGAATACGCGCAAGCTGATACCATTCCAAATGGCCCTGCGGCCCCGGGATGGGTATTCCCCACCGGCGGCTTCGCTCTCCACCATTTCTCCGCCACACCTTGCGGCGCCGGCAGTTCCGCTTCTGCGCAACCGAGAAAGGGGTCCACCCACCTCGAGTTGCCCTTTCCTGGGTGTTTACTCAGCATGGTCCTGGTAGCGCCCATTCCCCGGCCGCCAGAAACCCCTGAAGCAGAATGCGGTCCAACACCCCGGAACTTGCCATGACGAGTTAATTGGATAAAACCCCGGGCATGAGCACATCGACCCGCCGCACTTTCTTCGGCGGCCTCTCGACCGCTGCGGCGGCCTCCCTCCTCCCCGGCGGCCTCCACGCCCGGCGCTCGCCCAATGAAGTCCCGGATCTCGCCGCGGTGGGCGTTGGGGGCAAGGGGTGGGTCGACGCCAACGGAGCTGCCCGGCACGGAAACATCGTGGCCTTCTGTGACGTCGAGCAGGGCGAGGGCCGCAGGCGGGGCGGCTTTGTCCCGGCAGCCGAACAGTGGCCCAAGGCCCGACGCTATACAGACTGGCGGGTCATGTTGGAGAAAGAGAAAAATCTTGATGGGGTGACCGTCTCCACCCCGGATCACATGCACGCCCCAGTCACCATGACTGCCCTGCAGCGGGGAATCGGCTGTTATACCCAGAAGCCCCTCACCCGCACCGTTCACGAGTCCCGCCGGGTAACCGCCGCCGCAGCCGGGGCCGGCGTCGCCACCCAGATGGGAAACCAGCATCATAACGGGACCAGCTACCGGACTCTCGTCCACCTCGTTCAGAAGGGCTTGCTCGGCAAGATCAAGCGCGCCCACGCCTGGTCCAACCGCCCCATCTGGCCCCAGGGCGTTGGCCGTCCCTCGGCCTCTGAATCTCCACCTGAGGCCCTGCACTGGGACCTGTGGCTCGGAGTGGCGCCCCACCGGCCTTTTGCTCCCGACGTCTACCATCCCTTCAAGTGGCGAGGATGGCACGACTTCGGCACCGGAGCCCTCGGTGACATGGGATGCCATATCCTCGACCCGATTTACTGGGCCCTTGAGTTGACCGCTCCCACCTCCATCCTCTGCGAGGCCCTCCCTCCGCAGAAGGAGACCTTCCCCACGGCGGAGCGCATCCACTACAGGTTTTCCGGAACGAAGCGGACAGCTGGCAAGACTATCGAGGTGACCTGGCATGACGGAGGGACCCTGCCGGTCCCAGCCGAATGCGACCTGCCTGGTGACACAAAGCTCCCCCCCAATGGATGCATGTTCGTTGGTGAGCGCGCCGTGGCGGTCTGCCCCCATGGCTCCGGAAAACTTCCAAGCCTTTACCCGGAAAAGGTGTTCAAGGGCCTCGACTTCGAGGTCCTTCCGTCTATCGACCACTACGGACAGTGGATCGCAGGCCTCAAGGGCGGAGAAAAGCCGACTTCCGGATTCGATTATGCCGGACCACTCTGCGAGACCGTGCTGCTTGGCTGCGTGGCCTCACGGCTCCCAGGGGTCCGGCTCTCATGGGATCCGCACTCACTGCGCTTCAAGAGCAATAAGGCCGCAGATAACTTCCTTCATCAGGAATATCGCAAGGGTTGGGAAGTGGAGGGAATCTGAAGAACAAATCTTCGGCGCGCCCGCTTCTTCCTGCTTTGCGTGACTTTTCCGCTCAAGCGGGCCGCCGTGTTGACGAATGCGGTCAGCACGTGGGATGCTAGGTCCGTTCATGCGTCGCTACCTGCCATCTCTGCTCCTCGCCGGGCTCCTCTCCACCACCGGGCGGGCGGAATACAAAACGGACGCCCTCCCCCTCCTGGAGAAATACTGCTTCGACTGCCACGCAGACGGATCGCAGAAGGGGGAATTCTCCATGGACAGCTTCCGCTCCCTCCCAGGCCATCTTGAGGACCGGGAGCACTGGCTCGCGGTCTGGCGCAACTTGCGCAGCCAGATCATGCCTCCCTCCACCAAACCACAACCTTCCTTCACGGAGAGACGCCGGCTTCTCAGCTGGATAGAGCGCCGCATTTTCAAGCTCGACCCCCTGAACCCCGACCCGGGAGCGGTAACCATCCGCCGACTCAATCGAGAGGAATACAGGCATGCCGTCTTCGACCTCCTCGGTGTGGAGTATAACACCGCGGAGGCCTTTCCGCCGGACGACACCGGCTACGGGTTCGACAACATCGGGGACGTCCTGAGCATCTCTCCCATCCTCATGGAAAAGTATCTCACCGCGGCCGAGGAAGTCGTCACCCTCGCCCTCCCCGAGGGAGCCTCCGCCCAGGTGCCTCGCTTCGATATCCCGGGAGAGAATTTTGAGGCCCGGGCGGACCCGCGCACCACGGGCCGCTGGCTACCCTTTGCCAGGTCCCAGATCGTACGCGCTACCCACGAGGTCAAATGGGAAGGGAATTACCGCATCGAACTCGAATACGCCATCAAGGGAGCCCGGGAAGCAACTGCCCATGCTGCCGATCTCGAGTTTTTTGCGGGAGGCAGCCTGGTCAACAGCGAGCCCCTCGGCTGGGACCAGCGGAAGGTCATCAGACTCTCCGGGCAGGCCCGCCTTCAGAAGGGCCCAACCAGTTTTGAGATTTCATTGAAAACCAGGCGCCCTCCCACCGGTGAAGAGGAGGAACTGGCACTCGTCCTCCGGCGGATGGTCGTGCGGGGGCCGCTGGACGGCAGCCAGACCGAATATTCCAAGGGCTACCGCATGATCTTCGTCGAAGGTCCCGCCCCGGGCGAAAAGGATGCCCGCTCCGCCTACGCCCGGCGCATCATGCGCAGCTTTGTGAGCCGGGCTTTCCGCAAGCCCCTCGACCGCGGAACGATAGATCGTCTTGTCCGTATCGTAGAGGAGGTTGACCGCCAACCAGGCAAGTCGTTCGAGGACGGTATCAAGCAGGCCATCGCGACCTGCCTGGCCTCCCCTCGCTTCCTCTTCCGGATCGAGATCCAGCCTGAGCCCAACAACCCGGGACGCATCGTTCCCCTTGATGAATACTCCCTCGCCGCCCGGCTCTCCTTCTTTCTCTGGGGATCCGTTCCTGATGACGAACTGTTGAGCCTCGCTTTCAACCGGCAACTCCGCCGGAACCTGCGGGCGCAGGTCGATCGCATGCTCGCCGATCCGCGCTCGGCCCGACTGGTCCGAAATTTTGTCGGCCAGTGGCTGCAGGCCAGGGACATCGAAATGGCCACGGTGGATCCCAAGGTCATCCTCGGAGTAGATACGAAGAGGGAGGCGACCCGCATCTTCGACCCCCGGCTGCCCCTGGACATGCGCACCGAGACCGAGATGCTCTTCGATTTCATCCTACGCGAGGGCCGGCCTGCCGAGGAGCTGATCTCAGCCCGCTACAGCTTCCTGAACGAACGCCTGGCAAGGTTTTACGGCATCCCCGGACTGCGCGGTGAGGACTTCCGCCCGGTTGACCTCACCGAGCATCCACAGCGCGGCGGAATCCTGACCCAGGGCACCTTTCTCATCGTCAGCTCCAATCCTACCCGCACCTCACCAGTGAAGCGCGGCCTCTTTGTCCTCGACAACCTCCTTGGAACGCCCGCTCCACCCGCCCCGGCAGAAGTGCCAGCTCTCGAGCAGGCCGACACTCCCAGCAAAAACCCTACCATGCGCGAAATGATGGAGGTTCATCGCGTGAATCCAAATTGCCGGGGATGCCATGCCAGGATGGACCCGATCGGACTCGCCCTCGAGAACTTCAACGCCCTTGGCCAGTTTCGTACCCGGGAGCACGGCGTTGCAATTGATACGTCTGGAAAGCTCCTTACCGGGGAGCGATTCGATGACGTAGCTGGCCTCAAACGCATCCTCTCCACTCGCCGACGGGAAGACTTTTATCGCTGCCTCTCTCAGAAGCTTCTCACCTTCGCGATTGGAAGGGGAGTCGACTACTACGATGCTACCACGATTCGGCAGCTCGTCCGCCGCCTCGAGCGCAACAACGGCGACCTTCGTGAGTTAATCCACGGCATTAGCGAAAGCGCTCCGTTCCAGAAGCGGCGCGGGACGAGGTAAGTCTGGAATATTTGGTTCTGCGGGCTTGCAACACATTAACGGACCAGGTCGGCCGGCTGCAGGCCGCGGAGCGGTGAAATAACGTGATGCCCTAGGGAGCCAAACTCTCCACTACTTGAAAATTCGAACGGACGAGGGCGATTGTAAGACCGATCAGGGCGCCCACGCCGAAGCCCATTACGTGGGCAAGGACATCGACCCGGGCACTGGGATCACCGCCCCCCGCCCCGAGCCATCCGAGCAGGATGGAACCAGCAATCACGGGGAGAACAGCTCCGCCCAGCCTGCGCACCGAGCGGGCTCGCCAGGCTACCGCGCAACCAGCCCCGACGAGGAGCCCCAAGGCCCCGAACGTGGCGGTGGAAGCACCCAGCGAAAGGTGGGGATCCGGATAGTGTATCCATGAGGTCAGGATGTTTCCCAGCGTCCCGCACGCGAGGATGGCAATCCATCCGAGAGACGGGCCCAGGGTGTGAGCCACGAACACACAGAAGATCCCTCCGACCAACAGGTTTCCGACCAGATGCGGCACATCCCCATGGAGAAAAAGCGAAGTGAAGGCCCGATACCACTCCCCGTGCATGAAGATACCGACGCTTGAGCTGCAGAATTGATCCTCGAGGGCCTCGGTCTGGTTCATGAAGACGAAACCTAGAACGAGGATCCAGAGCAAAAAAAATTCAACCCCGGGCCTGTAGAGCGGGACTTCCAGGCGACGATCCCCGGGGACGGCCTGCTCCTCGGCGTAGAGCCGGAATTCTTCCTCGATGGCCACGAGGAAAACCCGCTCGGCGTAGAGACGGTAACGTCGGTCCTGCGCCTCCATCTGCATCCAGCAGTCCAGGTTCATGGCCAGGACCACGAGGGCGTACTCGTTGGCCTGCTGGAGGGAGTCAAACTCTCCCACCAGCGCCAGCACCCCTTCTTCGATGGCTTGTTCCATCTCCGTCATGCGCGTTCATTATGACCCGAAATCGTCCCAGCGCAACCAACCCCCGGTGGGATCCCTGGCTCGCTGCGCGGCGTCATATTACACTCGCATGCCTGCAGGATCTCGTACTCGATATCACCATGGCCCGCACTCTTGTCTTTCTTCTGCTCATCCTCCTATCCCCAGGTGCCCTCACCAGGCCTCGCCTTCTCATCCTCACCGACATCACCAATGAACCTGACGATGAACAATCGATGGTGCGTCTCCTCTGCTACGCTAATGAGATTGAGGTTGAAGGTCTCATTGCCACCACCTCCTGCTGGCTCCGGAACCGTACCGCCCCGGAAAAAATCGTGGAACGCATCGAGGCCTACCGGAAGGTTCGCGACAACTTTCTCGTTCACGCCGAAGGATGGCCCGAGGCCGACGGGCTCCTCAGGCTGGTCAAGCGCGGGGTCCCGAGATTCGGCATGGAAGGCGTTGGCGAGAGTCACGACTCGACCGGTTCCGAACACATCATCTCGGTGGTAGATCGCGACGATCCGAGACCGGTCTACGTCTCAGTCTGGGGCGGGGCCAACTGCCTCGCCCAGGCACTCTGGAAGGTCCGGCACACCCGCAGCGCAGGCGAACTCGCAAAGTTCGTGAATAAGCTTCGGGTCTATACCATCTCGGATCAGGACGACTCCGGTCCGTGGATGCGTAACACCTTTCCAGAGCTTTTCTACATCGTGAGCCCCGGACACGAGGAAGGGCAGGGCGGCTCCTACCACTACGCCACCTGGGTGGGTATCTCGGGCGATAAGTATCACGGTCGCTTCCAGGGGCCCGATTTCTCCCTCGTGGACAATCCGTGGCTCGACCAGCACATCAGGATCAATCACGGCCCCCTGGGATCTCTCCATCCCCATACCAAGTATCTCATGGAAGGTGACACCCCCTCTTTTTTCTGGGTCATTCCCAACGGCCTTAACGAACCTGAACATCCAGACTGGGGCGGGTGGGGGGGCCGCTACGAACTCTATACCGCACCACCCAAGCGCTACTACCACGAACCCGAGACCCGCCCTGTCTGGACAAACACCGTAGACGAGGTCAGGGGAGTTGACGGTCGCTGGTATACCAGTAATCACGCCACTATCTGGCGTTGGCGGGAGGCCTATCAGCACGACTTCGCGGCCCGGATCGACTGGAGCAATGCAACTGCATTCGAGGACGCCAACCACCCTCCATCCGTGATCGTCAACGGGGACCGCACCAGGAACACAATTCACCTCTCCGCGGCACCCGGACAGGACGTTCGCCTAGATGCCAGCGGCACCAGCGATCCTGACCATGACCAGCTCTCCTATCACTGGTATCCATATCGTGAGGCCGGAACCTTTCCCCTCACCATTCACTACCGCAATCTGGAATGGAAGGATACCCGGACTGCTGTGGTCAGTTTCCCCGCCCCGCGGAGCACCACCGCCCAGACCATTCACTTTGTCCTCGAAGTGACCGACGATGGTTCCCCCCGGCTAACCTCCTACCGGCGCGTCATTCTCACCATCGACCCCACCCTCCCGGGGAGCTTGCCGCCCTGAAGCAAACGATATAACCGTCAAATAATTCTTATTTTAAAACGGTCCGGATATCTTTGGAACACTATGGACTCTTGTCCAAGATCCCGCTCCTTCCAGCATCCCGACGATCCCGCAGATGAACGGCGCGATTACCTGCCAGAGCTCTCCCTGAACTTCCCCCAGAATCCTGTTGACGACGTTTACCTCCTTGCAAGCATGTGCGCTGCATAATCCGTGAAGCACTGGCTGGTGCGACCTCGGATAAACAGTACGCGCCCACCAGAACCCATTAAACCCACATGAAAAATCCAATGCACCCCCTTGCCCTCGCGGCAGGAATCATTGCACTGGCCGCCACCTCGGCCCAGTCCGCCACCGAGCCCACCTGGAAT